>RCUQ01000059.1_pt1 | contig 146879 bp, 126 predicted proteins | sample 2166351 | NCBI WGS metagenome assembly RCUQ01 (sample SAMN09932597, study PRJNA488358) | compost metagenome | feature: garden; material: soil; isolation source: compost soil in acetonitrile-enriched culture | place: Germany: Experimental Botanical Garden Goettingen | collected 2016-01-27
CGCCGATGATGATCGCCCAGTCGTCCACGGTGATGTCGTTCAGCACCTTGTGGATGACGTCGGTCATCGAGTGATAGACGCCCTTCGGGTCACGCGCGGTAATGACGCCGAAATTGTTCATGAAGGACATCAGCTTCGGAATATTGACCTGAGCCTTCTTGTCCCAGACGGAAGCCGTGTGGCAGCCCGACTGATAGGCGCCATCGACCAGCGGCGAAATGACGGTTGCCGCCATTGCTTCCAGTTCCTGCGCGGTCATCAGACCGGTCGTATCCTGCGAACCGACGATGTTGACGGTGACGCGAACGTCGGAACCGGCATGCAAAACCTTGCCCGGCGTCACGCCGACGGCGTTGCGGTTGAAGATCTTCTCAACCGCGGTCAGGCCCTGGCCTTCGAGGGAGATTTCCTTGTTCGGAGCGAAAACCGGCGTTGCTTCGACGCCGAGCGTCTGGGCGGCAAAGGTCTGCAGCTTCTTGCCGAAGACGATCGCGTAGGACGAGCCCGCCTTCATGAACTCCGTCTTCTGCGGCGTGAAGGAGGAAGCGATGTCGACCAGCTCTTCGCCGTTTTCGTCGCGCAGCTTGCGGTTCTTCGCATCGATCTTCAGAACGGTACCGGTCTCGACCGAGTATTTCTGCTCGAGGATCGGGTTGCCGTCATTGTTGAGGATCGGCTTGCCGTTCTCGTCGAGCTTCTTGACCCAGTTCTTCAGGTTGATGCCGATACCGCCGGTCACGTCGACGGTGGTCGCGAAGATCGGCGAAATGCCGTTGGTGCCGGCGACGATCGGAGCGAAGTTGACGAAGGGCACGTAAGGGCTGGATTGCTTGCCGGTCCACAAAGCGACGTTGTTGACGCCGGACATGCGCGACGAGCCGACGCCCATCGTGCCCTTTTCGGCGATCATCATCACCCGCTTGTCGGGATGCTGCTTTTGAAGCGCGACGATTTCCGCCTGCGCTTCAGGCGTGATCATACACTGACCATGCAGCTGACGGTCGGAGCGCGAATGCGCCTGATTGCCCGGCGACAGAAGGTCGGTCGAGATATCGCCTTCGGCGGCGATGAAGGTAACGACCTTGATCTCGTCTTCGACATCCGGAAGCTTGGTGAAGAACTCGGCCTTGGCGTAGCTTTCCAGCACGTCCTTGGCGATGGCGTTGCCGGCCTTGTAGGCATCGCGCAGGCGGAACATGTCGGCGTCATAAAGGAAGACCTGCGTCTTCAGGACGTCGCCGGCTGCTTTCGCGATTGCCGCGTCATCGCCGAGCGCGATGTCGAGCAGCACTTCGACCGAAGGACCGCCCTTCATGTGCGACAGGAGTTCGAGCGCAAATGTCGGTGTGATTTCCGCAACGACCGTTTCACCGAGAATGATCTTCTTCAGGAAGGCGGCCTTGACGCCGGCGGCACTCGTCGTGCCCGGCAGCGTGTTGTAGATGAAGAATTTCAGGGCATCCGCGCGATGCTCGTTACCGGCATCCTCGATCAAAGTAATGATTTCAGCGATCAGCGCGCCATCATCGATCGGCTTGGGGGCAAGCCCTTGGGGTTCTCTGCTTTTGATTTCAGCCAGGTATTCCGAGTACAGGTTCATCACAGTCCCAACGTCATTAGCTTTTTGGCGCTGAAACGCAGCGCCACCGGAAAATTATGCGGCCCAAGGCCTTCGGGTTTGGAGTACGTCAACCGAGCCCGTGTGACAAGATACCGCAATTGGGTAAATGCAGTCCTTCGGCTCCAGCACTTATCGGCTGACGATGACCGAGCGCGTTCTTAGCGGATCAACGCGTCGGAAGCCATCGATTTAACTACGGCCGCCATTCCCGATTCGCTCGGCAGAAACGGTGTCCGGCAAGGCTTTTCGGCGGAAAATCTTGATGTTTTCACTCAACGATCAAACATGTCCTGCCATTGCTTTTCGCCGACCATGCAATCGCTTTTGACCGGCTTGTCGGCAATCCGGCGAATGAGCGGCCGGGGTTCGATGCCGCTGACTTCCATCACCAGCTTGCGGCGAACCGCAACACCGAAATCATCGATATCGTGAACCGGCAGAACGAAAGACCCCGGCCCACCCGCAACGCAGTCGCTGTAATATTGGTCGAGCCCGCCCGGCGTTCCCGACGGCCTGAGCATGATCGCTAGGCCATTGATGACGATGCCCGCCTCGACAGCCTTGTCGCGCGCCGGCGTGACCGGGTTGCCTGAATTGTTCGGCCCGTCACCCGAGACATCAATCACCTGGCGAAGACCATGATAGGAATTGGAGACGAGCATGGTCGCACCGTGCACGATGGCGGCCGAAATCGATGTCCTGCGCTGCATCTCGACCGGCCGTGCCTCGACCTTGTTGGCGAAGGCGATCGCATCCTGTTCGTTCTCGATGATCTGCCAGTCGATCACCGAACCCTGAACGACATCGCCTGCCCACTCGAAATAACTGATGGCGATGCGCCCGGTCAGCCCGTTCCTGACCGCATCGATAAACTCTTTGTGCTTGAGGGCCGACACGTAACCTTCGCGCTGAATGCGAGCTTCTTCCGTGTCCATGGATCGGGACGTATCGACTGCGAGTACGAGTTCGACATCCACTTCCTGCCCGCCTTGCGCGATTGCAGTATTGGTCGCGGTCAGGGTCATTAACATTGCAAGTGTTGTGAGCATGGCAATCCATTCACTGCAGTGTCGATTGCCGGACTGTAACACAGGATATTGCCAGCGCGATCCCCTCCCCTGACGCAAGGGCAGCCCGTGGCTCAAATTTCAGTGATGTCTTATTCTGCAGCCGCGGGATGCGGACCATCCTTCATCGCTTCGATCAGGCATTCCATGATCGCCGCTCGCAGGGCGTAAGTATTGGCACTTGTTTGTTTCCGGTCCAGGCTTTGGGCGGCCTCTACGAGCCGCATGCCTTGATGCACCACGATCTGGTGCGCGCGATTCATGGCCCAGTGTTCAATTGAACTGCCATGATCCAGTGCATGACTTTGCGCGTTCAATGTAGCCTCGCTATTCATCAGCGTTACTGCGAATCATCTCGCAAAACCGACGCTAATACAGATTCATGTTCGAGTGAATCCTTCAGACATCGAAGTATTGGCGAGAAGAAGAGAAAAATACGAACATTTTCAACGAACCCGATTTTTCATCGGTAAAAACAGACACCATAACGCGTTAAACTATCGCATTTACATTCACGAGTTCCGACACGACACGCCCAGAACGGCATGAATGCTGAGAGATTCTCATTCTCTTCTTCACGACCTCATGCAACGATGAGGGCGATCCGCACAAAGTGCGGCGCCGATCTTCACAACTAGAAGTGCGGACACGGGATTTCGCGCAAAGCTTACCAAGCTTTAACGAGACGGATATCCAACGGTAATCAAGCGAGGACTAACGTGGCTTCATGGTCATGACGCCTGAAACAGGCGAATACAGATCGCAACTTAGGATCAGAGCCATGTGGATCACAGCACGTAAATTCGTCACCACCGGTCTGGTCGCCTTGACGATTGCCGGAACGGCTCTCGCCACCGCCTCCCAGGCTGAAGCACATAACAATTTCGGCCGCGGCTTCGCCGCTGGCATAGCGGGCGCAGTCATCGGCGGAGCGCTGATTGCCGGCGCCAGCCACGCGCCTGCTTATGCTGCAGCACCCTATGGCCCTCCTCCTATGCGATACGGACCTCCACCGGTCGCTGCCTATTACCCTTCCTGCCATGTCGTCTGGCACCAGGACCACTGGGGCGACATGTATCGCACCCGCGTCTGCGACTGAGCCGACACAGGCGGTATCACAGCCCCCTCCCGACATAACTTCAAATTCCGGCGCGCCGCTTTCTCGGCTTTCGCGCCCTTACATCTCTCAACTTACCTGAAGAGTGAAACGCCATGTCCAACATCATTCGCAGAAACCGAATCCTGGCTCTCGTTGGCGCTGCAATCATCGCAGTTCCCCTGGCGACGCCGATCATTCTCGGCAACAACGCAGCGTTTGCCGCATCTTCGTCTCCCGCCGCAGCCGTAGGCGGCATTATCGCGCCGGCAGGGTCGTTTGCCTCGATCGTCGCCGCTGACAAACCTGCAGTTGTCACCATCACCACAACGATGAAAGCAGAGGCTGCTGCCAGCGACGAAACATCTCCCTTTGGCGAGAACTCTCCCTTCAATGAGCAATTCAGACAGTTCTTCGGCCAGAACGGAATTCCGATGCCACATGAAGCGCCTCGGCAACGTCAGTCCGAACGTGCCGAAGCACTCGGGTCCGGCTTCATTATTTCTCCCGACGGCTATATCGTTACCAACAACCACGTGATCGACAAGGCACTGGACATCAAGGTGACGCTGAATGACGGCACCGAACTTCCCGCCAAACTGATTGGCGCCGATCCGAAGTCCGATCTCGCCGTGGTCAAGATCGAAACCAAGAAACCGCTCGCAACCGTCACCTGGGGTGACTCCGACACCCTGAAACTCGGGGACCAGATCCTGGCGATCGGCAACCCTTTCGGGATCGGCACGACAGTCACGGCCGGCATCGTGTCAGCCCGCGGCCGCGACCTGCATTCCGGCCCTTATGATGATTTCATCCAGATCGATGCGCCGATCAACCACGGCAATTCCGGCGGCCCTCTGGTGGATCACGACGGCCATGTCGTCGGTATCAATACGGCCATCTACTCCCCGAATGGCGGAAGTGTCGGGGTTGGCTTCGCCATCCCCTCCGATCAGGCCAGGCAGGTTGTCGCCAAGCTGATGAAAGACGGCTCAATCGATCATGGTTTCATAGGCGTACAGATCCAGCCGGTAACTGCAGATATCGCCGACGCGATTGGCCTCGGCAAGGCTGAAGGCGCACTGGTCGCCGGCGTCAACGACAACACGCCCGCAGCCAAGGCCGGCGTCGAGACCGGCGACGTCATTACTGCGCTGGGCGGTAAACCAATCTCGTCACCACGTGATCTTTCGCGCATGGTTGCCGATCTTGCTCCCGGATCGAAAGAGGAGTTGACGGTATGGCGCCAGGGCACACCGAAAGACCTGCGTTTGACGATCGGTGAAAACAGCGAGGATCAGCAGCAAGCTTCGTCTGATGAAGGAAAATCCGGCCCGGCAGCTCACAAAATCCCAAACATCGGGGTTGGGCTTGCCGATATCACAGCGGGGGTGCGGCAGGCCCTGAACCTTCCAGCGAAAGAAAAAGGTGCTGTCATCGCAAGCGTTGCACCCGGCAAACCCGCGGCGGACGCAGGCCTGCAAGAGGGCGACATTATCGTTTCGGTCAACCAACATGCGGTCAATTCTGCAAACGAAGCCAAGACCGCGGTCGCTGATGCCGGCAAGGCCGGACGCAAGGCAGTGCTGCTGCTGATCCAGCGTGGCGACAACCAGAGCTTTGTCACCGTTCCGTTCTCGATCGGCTGACTTTCGCCATACGACTGCCTGACCCCGCTGTCGAAAGGACATGCGGGGTCAAACCTATTTACTTGTGCCTGTCGTTACAGAAAAAACGATCACGCAAAACGACAGACCACGAACCCGGCCTGGAGATGGATGCTCTCAGGATGTGGGCGCAGGGATGCGCAATGCAGGCACCGGATCCCTGATATCGTCGAGAGGGCCTTCAAGCGCCGTCCGCGGAGGGATCAGTTGCGGTTCGATAATGGTAACGACGGGATGAACCGGCGCAGCCTCAAGCAGTTCGAACCCCTTCTCCAGCATCGCAGAAATATTCGGTTTGGCCATGTAGACTGGAAAAGGCAGAAACGATGCGAACGGATCATAATCGAAGCAGCCAGCGACGATGTTCGCGAAGACCGCTTCATCGTGCCGTCCCATGAAACGAAGCAGGCCTTCGAAATTGATGGACGAGTTTATGAAAAGACAGCGCGGCAACCGGCCCTCGCGGGCGAAAAACCGTTCAAAAGCCAGCTCCGTCATACGCGGCGAGTAACCGGTAATCTCGATGTCGTTTTGGCTTTCAATGCCGAAGAACGCATCCTTCGCCGCATGAAAGCCGGCAATACGCTCGCGGCTGGCATGGTCGTCGTGGCCGCCGAACAAGACGACATCATCAGGAACCAGTGCGCCCCCTTGGGCCGCATGCCGCAGAATTGCCGAGGTCAGCACCTCGGCTCCGTTCCTGTTATCGGAAATCACCGAGGATGCCAGCTTACCGGGAAGATCGATATTCACATGGGGAAGGCCGGCCCGCGCGCAGACCTGATGGACACCGTCCGGATCCGTAACGCCTGCGATAAACAGCGCATCGATCGAATAGGCGATCAAGGTTTCCACAGTCCGGCGCTCTTCGTCAGGATCACGACGCCCGGAGACAACCATGGGGGACAGACCGCGCAAACGCGCCTGCGCCTCGAACGTCTGCGCCATGGAGGAAAAGAAGCGATTATCGTAAACCGGAACCAATAGCCCGACGAGACCGGACTTCGAGCTTCTCAAGCCACGCGCCTGAAGATTTGTCGTATAACGCTGCGCTTTGGCAAGCGAGAGTATCCTCTCGGCCGTCTCCGTGGAAATCCGCCGTTTGCGCCATGACCCGTTCAAAACCGCGCTCACGGTCGAGGCCGACGCGCCGGACAGGAGTGACAGATCGTAAATGGTGGCTTTCTTGGAATTCTGAACCGTCATCCTCATCTCCCGAATGATTCTGATTGGTAGAATATTAGTCCACTTGACGAAAGGCATGTTCGTGTTATGGTTATTGCACCATCGATTGTGCAAAAATGCAATATCGATTGTGCTTATGTAGATTGCTATGGGAGTGGCAAGGGAGCGTCTCGAATGGGCGAGACGGGAGAATTTCAAGCGCAGCAGGGAAGAGCTGTTGCGCAGATCTGCTTGCCGCAGTGTCTTTGGAGGAGGAATATCCATGAAGAAAATGATCGCGGCCGCTATCGGCCTGTCGCTGGCGCTGCTTTCATCCGCGGCATTTGCCGATGGACCGAAGGTCGGCGTCGTCGTGAAAATCGGTGGCATTCCGTGGTTCAATGCCATGGAAGCCGGCATCAAGGAGCAGAGCGCCAAGCTCGGCGTCCAGGGCTTCATGGTCGGCCCGACGAGCGCCGATCCGGCGCTGCAGGTGCGCGCCATCGAAGACTTGATCGCTCAGAAGGTCGATTTCATCGGCGTCGTCCCGAACGATGCGAAGGTGCTGGAGCCCGTGCTGAAAAAAGCGCAGGACGCAGGCATCAAGGTCATCACCCATGAATCGCCCAATCAGGCCGGGGCCACCTGGGATTTCGAACTTGCATCCGCCAAGGGTTTTGGTGAGGCGCATGGCAAGCTGCTTGCCGAAAAGATGGGCGGCAAGGGTTCCTACGCGGTGTTTGTCGGCTCGCTGACCGTGCCGCTGCACAATGCCTGGGCGGATGGAGCCATCGCCTACATCAAGGCCAACTATCCCGACATGAAACTCATCGGTGATCGTTACGGCGTGGCCGAGGATCTGGATAAGAGCCGCTCGACGGCACTCGATCTCATGTCTGCCAACGCTGATCTCAAGGGCTTCCTGGCCTTCGGTTCGCAGGGACCGATTGGCGCTGGCCGCGCGGTGGAAGAACGCCGCAAGGACGGCAAGGTCTTCGTCATCGGTCCGTTCTCGCCGGGACAGGGTGCAAAGTTGATCAAGTCCGGTGCGCTGACAGGCGGGTTCATGTGGAACCCCAAACAGGCCGGGGAAGTGTTCATCACGCTTGCCGATCGCATTGCCAAGGGTCAGGATCCCAAGGCTGGCGACGACATTCCGGGCCTCGGCAAGATCAATCCTGAAGGTAACACGATCGTCGTCGATCAGCTGCTGAAGATCGATAAGGAAAGCATCGACAAGCTGGTTTCCATGGGCCTCTGATCCTCCCCAAGCCCAACGGGTCGCGCCCGGGCATGCCGGGCGCGACCTATCCTCGACAATTCCGTCGTCCACAGCATCCGCCCACAAAGGCGGCTGAGCGAAGAGATTTGCCATGATGAGCGCCGAACCGCTCCTGTCCCTCAAGAACATCAAGATCACATTCGGCGGCGTTCGCGCCCTGAAAGGCGTCTCGTTCGAGGTCAATCCCGGGGAAGTGCATTGCCTTGCCGGCGAAAACGGCTGCGGCAAGAGTACGCTGATCAAGATCATTACTGGTGTCTACAAGCCTGAAGACGGCGCGGAGTTTTACTTCGACGGGCAACCGATCACCGCCATGACGCCGAGCATGGCCCAGTCGCTCGGCATTCAGGTAATCTGGCAGGATCTGGCGCTGTTCGGCGAGATGACCGTCGCCGAGAATATCGGCTTCCAATACGCCGTGAGCGGCAAATATGGCCTTGTCGACAAGCGCGCGATGGAGAAGGCCGCCGAAAAGGCGCTTGCCCGCCTCGGCGTCTCGCTCGACCTGCATCTGCCGTTGAAGGAGCTGCCGATCGCGCAACGCCAGATCGTCGCCATCGCCCGCGCGCTGGTCGGCGAAGCGCGGCTTGTCTTCATGGACGAGCCGACGGCGTCACTGACCCAGTCCGAAACCGATTACCTGATCGAGATCGTCCGCAATCTCTCAGCATCCGGCGTGGCAGTTGTCTTCGTTTCGCATCGCCTGGCCGAAGTGCTGGAGATTTCTGATCGCATGACCGTCCTGCGTGATGGCGCGCTGGTCGGCGTCTTCCCCGTCGAAGGCATGACCCAGTCACGAGTGACAGAGCTGATGACCGGCCGGAATTTCGACAGCGCCGTCATCGCTGCCGATCACGACGATCAGCCGGTCGTTCTGTCGGTGAAGAACCTTTCCCGTGCCAACGAATTCGAGAATATTTCCTTCGATCTGCGCCGCGGCGAAACGCTGGGCGTGACCGGGCTTCTGGGTGCCGGCCGTACAGAACTGGCGCTCACCCTTTTCGGCATGCGCAAACCGCATTCCGGCGAGATCGTGCTCGATGGAGAGACGGTCCACTTCGGCTCCAACCGGGAAGCCATTCGTGCGGGTGTCGCCTATCTTTCGGAGGATCGCCTGTCGCTCGGCCTCAACCAGCCGCAATCGATCGCCGATAATCTTGTCATGGCCTCGCTTGATCGCATCCTGTCGGGTGGCCTCATCTCGCCTCCGAAAAAGGAAAATGTCGTCGCGCACTGGATTTCCGCGCTCGGCGTCAAGATCGGCAAGCCGGAAGATCCGATCCGAACGCTGTCGGGCGGTAACCAGCAGCGCGTCGCGATTGCCAAATGGCTCGCGATCGGACCCAAGATTCTCATCCTCGATGCGCCGACGGTCGGTGTCGATGTCGGCGCCCGCGCAGGCATCTTCGAGATCGTCCGCAAGCTTGCTGCCGAAGGTCTGTCGATCATCCTCATCTCCGACGAGCCGCCGGAGGTCTATTTCAACGCGGATCGCATCATCCATATGGCCGAAGGCCGGATCAAGGCGACCTATGACCCGCGGCAGATGTCGCTGACCGACCTGGAAGGAAAAGTCTATGCGTAGGTTGATGCTTGGCCACACGACCGAGTTCACGCTGTTCGCCGTGATGATCGTCCTTTGCGTCGCGCTTTCGTTCGCGACAGACAGGTTCTTCACGATCTCCAATGCCTTCGACGTTTTGAACGTCTCGGCCGTCAACATCATTTTCGCGGTCGGCCTGCTTGTCGTGCTGATCTCCGGCGGCATCGACATCTCATTCGCGGTGGCGGCCTCCGTGGTGCAGTATGTGACCGCGCTGGCAATTGCGTATCTGGGCGGGGGCAATTGGGCCGAAGGCTTCATCATCGCTGGCGCGGTCGGCATCGGCCTTGGGCTGATCAATGCGGCGCTTGTCTACAAGCTGCAGATCATCTCGATAGTCGCGACCATCTCGACCTTCAATATCTTCTTCGGCTTGCTGATGTTCTTCACCAAGGGCGTATCGATCTACGACCTGCCGGAATGGCTGACCACGCGTGTCGTCTTCTACGAACGTGAGATGAGTGACGGCTCCTGGCTGGAACTGACATTGCCGGTCGTGGTGATGATCCTCTGCTGCGTCGCCACCTGGTTCATGATGTCCCGCACCACGATCGGCCGCCAGCTTTATGCCTTCGGCGACAATCCGGAAGGTGCGCGCCGCTTCGGCATCAATATCGGAGCCATGCATTACATCTCGTTTGGATGGCTTGGCCTGATGGCGGGTATCGGCGGATTGATGCAGGCGCATTATGCCGAAGAAGTCGTGCCGAACGCACTTTACGGCCGTGAACTCGACGTGCTTGCCGCAACCGTTCTCGGCGGTGCGCGGCTTGGCGGCGGCAAGGGATCGGTCATCGGTTGTGTGCTTGGCGTGCTGATGGTGTCGATTACCCAGAACGGTCTCAACCTGATGGGCGTTTCGCCCTTCGCCTTCAAGATGATCGTCGGCGCCATCATCCTTGTCGCGATCACGCTCTCCTCCGCGCGGATCGACAAGCTTCTGCCGTTCTTTGCCAAGGGCAATATCCAGAAGGGTCAAGCCCAGAAAAGGGAGGCGCACTGATGTCGTCGCTGATACAGAAGTTCAACAAAACGTTCGGCGCTGACATGGCAGGCCCTGTCATCGCCTTCGTGGTGGTGATGGTCATCTTCGGCCTTGGCGCAGACAACTTCCTGTCGCTTGGCACATTTGGTTCGGTTGCGTTCCAGCTTCCTGAACTTGGCCTGCTCACACTTGCCATGTTGCTGCCTCTCCTGACCGGTGGCATCAATCTGTCGGTGACCTTCACCGCCAATCTCTCCGGCCTTGCCGCCGCAAGCGTTCTGCAGGCCTTTGGCGGCGTCGATGCGTCGGGTGGCGCCTTCGTGATTGCGGTTGCGGCCGCCGTGGCAACCGGTGCCGCGGCCGGCCTGATGACCGGCGCGGCGATTGCCTACACACGCGCTCACCCGATCCTTGTCACCCTGTCGATGATGATCTTCCTGCGCGGTCTTGGCGAGTTCCTGACGCGTGGCGGCGATGTCTCGGGCTTCCCGAGCTATATGGAGCCGATCGGCCATGGATCGATCTTCGGTCTGCCGATCCCGCTTCTGATCTTCATTGTCTGTGTTGGGATCTGGCAGGTTCTCCTGACCCGCAGCAAGCTCGGCTTCGGGCTGCTGATGATCGGCTCCAATGTCGACGCCGGGCAGTATTCAGGCCTCAACACCCGCCGCATCATCATGCTCGTCTACACGCTGTCGGGTGTCATGTGTGCCGTCGCCGGCATTATCATGCTTGCCCGTTTCAACTCGGTCCGTATCGGCCACGGGGAATCCTATCTGCTGATCACCGTGCTTGCGGCATTTCTCGGGGGTATCAATCCGTTCGGCGGCTTTGGTCGCGTATTGCCAGTGTTCGTCGCGCTCGTCGTGCTGCAGCTTCTGTCTTCCGGCCTCAACCTGATGGGCGCCAACCAGCATCTGGCAACGGCGCTCTGGGGCGTGCTGATGATCGTGGTGATGGCGGCCCGCACCATCGTTTCCTCCTATTTCGCATCCCGCAGAAAGAAGATCTGACATGCAAGGTTTCGGTATTCACGCAATGGTCTGGTCCACCGTCTGGGACCATGCCGGTGCCGAGCGCGCCATTGCCGGTGCTGCCCAGCATGGCCAAGATTATATCGAGATTCCGCTGATCGATCTTGCATCTGTCGATACAGGCCATACGCGTGCGCTGCTCGAAAAGCATCGTCTCCGTTCCGTCTGCTCGCTCGTGCTGCCGGAAAGGGCCTGGGCCTCGGTTCGCCCTGATGCGGCGATCGAGCATCTGACGGCAGCCCTTGATAAGGCCAAGGAGATCGGCGCCGAGGCACTCACCGGCGTGACCTTCGGTGGCACCAATGAGCGGACCGGTTTTCCGCCGACTGAGGGCGAATACGACAACCTGACCCGTGCGCTCGGTACCGCCGCCAAACATGCCAAGGCGCTCGGGCTGGAATTCGGCATCGAGGCAGTCAACCGCTATGAGAGCCACTTGATCAATTCCGCCGAGCAGGCGGTCGCGTTGGTCGAGCGGATCGGCCTCGATAATGTCTTTGTCCACCTCGACACATTCCATATGAACATGGAGGAAAAGGGCATTGCCAACGGCATCATCGCCGCGCGTGATCATCTGAAATGCATGCATATGTCGGAAAGCGACCGCGGCACGCCGGGTTATGGCAACATCGCCTGGGATGAACTGTTTGGTGCGCTCGCGGCGATCGGCTTCAAGGGTCTGCTGACACTTGAAAGCTTCGTGACCATGCAGGCTGTGATGCCGGGCGATATCTCGACCTGGCGCCCCGTCGCCCGTGATGTTGACGAAGTGCTCGACAATGGCCTGTCATTCCTGCGCAACAAGGCGGAACAGTACCGGATTTTCCAAGCGACCGCCCACCCGTGAGGCGGCCGGCCCTATTCTTCAATGACCGTGGTGAGGACCACCTTGAGCAAGATAGAAGACAATGCGCGCGAGATCGCCGCACAAGCCCACCATCGCTTCGGCCAGGAGAAAGGCCGACGGGTGATGATCGCAATCGCCGGAGCTCCCGGATCGGGCAAATCGACGATCGCCGAGCGGGTCGTGGATGAGCTGAACGGCAAGGGCGATATTTCGGCAGCGCTCTTCCCGATGGATGGCTACCATTATGATGACGTGGTGCTGGAAGACATGGGACGTCGACCGTTCAAGGGCGCTATCGATACATTCGATGCGCATGGGCTTCGACATATGCTGGAGCGCCTCAAGGCCAACCAGGATGACGTGATCGCCGTGCCGGTCTTCGATCGCTCGATTGAAATCGCCCGTGCCGGCGGTCGTCTGATCGCGCAATCCATCGATATCATCGTCTGCGAAGGCAATTACCTGCTCGCCAGCCAGCCACCTTGGGATCGCCTGAAGCCGATCTTCGACTTTACCGTCTTCGTCGATGTCGATGAGAGCGATCTGCGAACCAGGTTGCAGGATCGCTGGCGCGGCTTTGGTCTGGATGAGGCCGAGATCACCAGGAAGGTCGAGGAAAACGATCTTCCCAACGGCCTGTCGATCATCGCCAACAGCAGTGAGCCCGACCTTCGCGTGAAAAATCCGGGGAGCAGTTAGACAAAGGACTGACGCTCCAAATGCCTTCGACACTGGTCAGAGGGAGGAGATGCCGAATGAGGCAAGCCCTTGGCCGCTTTATCGAAACCCCGACAGCGACAGCTGAAAATTGAGAGAGGCTCCCATGAAACACGGCATCTATTACTCCTACTGGGAACACGAATGGAGCGCTAAATTCGGCCCCTATGTCGAAAAGGTCGCCAAGCTCGGCTTCGACATTATCGAAGTCGCGGCCCATCACATCAACGAATATAGCGATGCGGATCTCGCCGCCATCAAGCAGAGCGCCAAGGATGATGGTATCATCCTGACCGCGGGCATCGGCCCATCAAAGACGAAGAACCTTTCGTCGCCCGATGCCGACGTGCGCAAGGCCGGCAAGGCATTCTTCGAACAGACACTGACCAATGTCGCCAAGCTCGACATCAAGACGATCGGCGGCGCGCTTCATTCCTACTGGCCGGTCGATTATTCGAAACCGGTCGACAAGGAAGGCGATCGCGCCCGCGGCGTCGAAGGCATCCACGGCATCGCCGACTTCGCCAATAACCTTGGCATCAACCTGTGCATCGAAGTGCTCAACCGCTTTGAGAACCACGTTCTCAACACTGCAGCCGAAGGTGTGGCCTTCGTCAAGGAAGTCGGCAAGCCGAACGTCAAGGTCATGCTCGACACGTTCCATATGAACATCGAGGAAGACAGCTTTGGCGAAGCCATCCGCACCGCCGGCCCGCTGCTTGGCCATTTCCACACGGGCGAAAGCAATCGTCGCGTGCCGGGTGTCGGCAGAATGCCGTGGCATGAGATCGGTCTTGCGCTGCGCGAGATCAACTACACCGGCGCCGTGGTGATGGAACCCTTCGTCAAGACCGGCGGAACGATCGGATCAGACATCAAGGTCTGGCGCGACCTGACCAATGGTGCAGACGAGGCGAAGATGGACGAAGACGCGCGCAATGCGCTCGCTTTCTCCCGCTTTGTGCTCGGTGGCTGATCAGGTAGTCGGTACCCTGTCGTAGTCTTGCACTACGTTTGACTGGAACGCATGCGAGAGACCTGTCTCTCGCATCGTCTATCAGTTGAATCATGAGGTGACGGATCACCAACGATCGCCGCCCGATAATCTTTACTTCTCCAGCGCGTTTGCGGCGCAAGCACCCGAACTGGCTTCGTTTTGAAAGAGAATGGTTCTTGTTCCATTTGGAAACGAGGGCCCTGCGGCCCTCGAGTTTGGCCGCATGCCTAGAGAAGATCCTCAGGCTGGATGAAATCCATGTCGGTGTAATCGATATTGTCCCCGGCCATCGCCCAGATAAAAGTATAGCTGCCGATGCCGGCACCGGAATGAATGGACCACGGCGGAGAAATCGCGCCTTCCTCGTTGCCGATAAAGAGGTGGCGAGTTTCCTGCGGTTCGCCCATCAGGTGCAGGACCCGGGATTTCGGCTCCATGCCGAAATAGAGGTAAGCTTCCATACGGCGATCATGGATATGTGAGGGGATCGTGTTCCAGACGGAGCCGTCTTCGAGTTCCGTATATCCAAGAACGAGCTGGCAGCTTTCCATCACCAGCGGGTGAATGAACTGGTTGATGGTCCGCTTGTTGGAAGTCTCGGACGCGCCAAGCTTCACTTCCTTGCTGTCCGCCTTGGTGATCAATCGGTTGGGGCAGGAGCGATGTGCCGGGCAAGATGTGATGTAGAAACGCCCTGCACCGCTGAAGGTAACAGCACCTGCGCCCGCGCCGATATAAAGCACGTCACCGTGCTGCAGCTCCCAGCTCTCGCTGGCAATGCTCACCGTGCCGGTGTCACCGATATTGACGATGCCCATTTCCCGCCGATCAAGCAAGGAAGGGGTTTTGGTTTCCTCCACTTTATCGAGCACCAACGTTCCGCCGGCAGGAACAGCACCACCGACAATGAAACGGTCGTAATGCGTATATATCAGCCGGATTTCGCCTTCGCGAAACATATCCGAGGCAAGGAAATGCGCACGAAGTTCCGCGGTGCCCATGGCTTTCGCTTGAGCGGGGTGCACCGCGTGCCTCGTCTCGACGTTTAGCATAGACATCTCCTCCTATTGGCCGCAGCCATCTCATCCTACGTGTTGCGTATATCTGTACGACAACCTCATCCAGGTCAAGGCATCTTCGTGGCCGAACAGAAGAGGTGACAGCACCTGTCTGCCAGAAACGATCAAATTGGCGATCAAGCAATGGATATGCAGAACGCATTTGACATGCTGTCAACAACATGCGTAAATCTGTCTGGCAAGTTAGAATATTTCTGGGAGGAACTATGATCATCACCGACGTCGAAGTCCGCGTCTTCCGCACGACCACTCGTCGGCATTCCGACAGCGCCGGTCACGCGCATCCCGGTCCGCCGCATCAGGTGGAACAGGCGATGCTGACCATTCGTACCGAGGACGGCCACGAAGGCCACTCCTTCACCGCGCCGGAAATCGTTCGCCCGCATGTCATCGAGAAATTCGTCAAGAAGGTCTTGATTGGTCAGGATTACCGGGATCGGGAAAGGTTGTGGCAGGATCTTGCCCATTGGCAGCGCGGCTCCGCCGCACAGCTGACCGATCGCACCCTTGCCGTCGTCGATTGCGCGCTCTGGGATCTCGCCGGCCGCGCGACCAACACACCTGTTTACAAGTTGATCGGCGCCTATCGCGACAAGGTGCTCGCCTATGGCTCCATCATGTGCGGCGACGAGATCGAGGGCGGCCTTGCAACGCCCGAAGATTACGGACGTTTTGCCGAAACGCTGGTAAAGCGCGGTTACAAGGGCATCAAGCTGCATACCTGGATGCCGCCGGTCAGCTGGGCCCCGGATGTGAAGATGGACATCAAGGCCTGCGCCGCTGTACGCGAAGCTGTCGGCCCCGATATCCGGCTGATGATCGATGCGTTCCACTGGTATTCGCGCACCGATGCGCTGGAACTTGGACGCGGTCTTGAAAAGCTCGGCTTCGACTGGATCGAGGAGCCGATGGACGAGCAGTCCATGTCTTCCTACAAGTGGCTTGCCGACAATCTGGATATCCCGGTCGTCGGTCCGGAAAGCGCCGCCGGCAAGCACTGGCATCGTGCCGAGTGGGTAAAATCCGGCGCTTGCGACATCCTGCGCACCGGCGTCAACGATGTCGGCGGCATCACGCCGGCCTTGAAGACGATGCATATGGCCGAATCCTTCGGAATCGAATGCGAGGTGCACGGCAACACGGCGATGAACCTGCATGTCGTGGCGGCGGTGAAGAATTGCCGCTGGTATGAGCGCGGCCTGCTTCATCCCTTCCTCGAATACGACGACGGCCACGACTATCTCAAGTCGCTTTCGGACCCGATGGACAGGGACGGCTACGTCCATGTCCCCGATCGTCCGGGCCTCGGTGAAGACATCGATTTCGCCTTTATCGAAAACAACCGGGTGAGGTGAAATCATGAAAACACTTCTGGCCTTCGGCGACAGCCTGACCTGGGGAGCGGATCCGAAAACCGGCCTGCGCCATCCGCGTCAGCATCGCTGGCCGGAAGTGTTGAAGGCCGAACTCTGCTTTCGGGTGGATGTTCTGTCCGACGGGCTCGGCGGTCGCACTACCTGTTATGACGATCACACGGGGCCTGCCTGCCGAAACGGCGCACGGGCATTATCGGTGGCGTTGGCAGTCCACATGCCGCTCGATCTCGTCGTGATCATGCTCGGCACCAACGACCTCAAGCCGGTCCATGGTGGCCGCGCCGAGGCGGCTTTTTCCGGCATGCGCCGGCTTGCCGAGATCGTCGAGACCTTTCCCTATAAGCCGCGCTCGGCACGTCCGCGGCTGATGCTGGTTGCTCCACCGCCCTGCGTGACGGACGACAACGGCCAGGTGGCCGGTGGCCGCAGTATTGCGGAATCACAAAGACTTGCGCCGCTCTACCGCAAACTTGCCGCAGAACTCGGACACGACTTCTTCGATGCAGGCAGTGCCGCAAGCGCTTCGCCGATCGACGGCGTGCACATGGATATCGCAAACACGGAGGCTTTGGGCAGGGCGCTGTCAGGCCCGGTGGCAGACATTCTCGGGTGATCGGCCTGGCTTGGGAGAGCGATAGGCCGAAAGGATAGAAATCATGGAGGGGCCGTATTCAACGCGAAGCGGCATCAAACGGAGGAAACATGCGACACTTTTTTGCAACTGCAGCCGTCGGAGCGCTCCTGCTCGGCGCCATGCCTCTCAACGCTCTGGCGGAAACGCCGAAAGACCAGCTTGTCGTGGCGACCACGATGAACAACATCCTGACGCTCGATCCGGCCGCCATTACCGGCCGCGAGACCGTTCAAGTGCTCAACAATATCTACGATACGCTGGTCGTCCTGAGCGACAAGGATCGCTCGATCCAGCCGCGCATCGCGGAAAGCTGGGAGATTTCCGAGGACCGGATGTCGATCCGCTTCCACCTGCGCAAGGCGACCTTCGCCTCCGGCAATCCGGTCACCGCCAATGACGTGGTCTGGAGCCTGAAACGCCTGCTCACCCGCAACCTTGCCCAGGCATCGCTGCTCAAGACCCGCGGCTTTAAAGCGGATGCCGCCGACAAGCTTTTCGTCGCCGAAGACGAACAGACCTTCGTCCTCAACCTGCCCCAGCCGGATGACCCGAACCTCGTGCTGATGGTGCTGGCGCAGAACGGTCCCGGCTCGATCATCGACAGCAAGACCGCGCTCGAAAACGAGAAGGACGGCGATCTCGGCGCCGGATGGCTGACATTGAACTCGGCCGGCTCCGGTCCGTTCACGCTTGGCCAGTGGAAGTCCAACGAATATATCATCCTCACCCGAAACGGCGATTACTGGGGCGAGGCTCCGGCGATGAAGCGCGTGCTGATGCGCCACCTGCCGGAATCGCAGTCACAGCGCCTGATGCTCGAAAAAGGCGATATCGACGTCGCCTATTCGCTGCAGGCACCGGACCTGAAGTCGCTCGAAACCGATGCCAAGATCAAGATCGAATCGACACCCGGCTCCGGCTTCTACTATCTCGGCGTATCGATGAAGGACGAGCGTTTCGCCAAGCCGAAGGTGCGCGAAGCGCTGCGTTACCTCATCGATTATGAAGGTCTCGACAAGGCCGTCATGCCCTATTACGGCAAGGTCCGCCAGCGCCAGATCAGCACCGGCGTCATGGGCTCGCTGCCGGATCCGGGCTACAAGCTTGACGTGGCAAAGGCAAAGGCGCTGCTGGCGGAAGCCGGTTATCCGAACGGTTTCAAGACAACGCTCCGCGTCCTGTCGGAAGATCCGTTCATGAAGGCGGCGACCGCCATCCAGAACACGCTCGCCCAGGCCGGCATCCAGGCCGAGCTGATCACCGGTTCCGGCGACCAGATCTATGGCGCGATGCGCGAGCGCAAATTCGAGCTACTCGTCGGCCGCGGCGGCGGCGGTCAGCAGCCCCACCCGGACAACAACCTGCGTGCTCTTGCCTATAATCCGGACAATTCGGATGAAGCCAAGCTCACCAACTATCAGAGCTGGCGTACGAGCTTCTATGACGAAAAGCTCAACAAGATGATCGGCGATGCGCTTGTCGAGCGCGATCCGGCAAAGCAGACCAAGGCCTATGAAGACATCCAAGCCTACATGGAAGAGATCGTCATGTCGCTCCAGCCGTTCTCGGAAGTGGTCGATACCGCCGCATTCCGCAGCGATGTCGGCGGCATGATCGTCAACCCCTGGCTCTCCCGCTTCGAGGGCATCACGAAACAGCGCTAACCCCTCCAGGCAGCTGTTTCGATGAAGAGGCGCATGGCAACATGCGCCTCTTTTCGCCTGGGCATCCTCTAGGTAGTTGGCCCAGACAGAAGGTCAAAATTGCACCGCATGGCCACATCGTGCCGAACGGGCTTCAGTTCTGCAGCGCCCAGTCCGCCACCTGCCAGCGCATTTGTCCGCGATCGGCGACGACACGGCCGAGACCGGGGAATGGCATATGCGTGGCGGCAATGAGCGCACCTTCTGAAGCAGCCATGGGGAAAAAGCGGTCGCGCATCGCCTTGGCGGCTTCGCGGTCCTGCTCGAACAGGAAGAACACATCGGTTGCGGCGGGATGCACGACCGGGAAGATCATGTCCGACACCATGATCAGGCTCTGCCCGCCATCTTCGACCCTGACCCCGATATGGCCGGGTGTATGGCCCGTCAGGTCGACGATCGAAACGCCCGGTGAGATCTCCCGCTCGCCGTCGATCGCCTGGAGCTTCGGATAAAGCCGGACGACTTCCTCCGCCATCTTGAAGCTGGGCTGCAGAAAATCGGGCGCACCGTTGCGCTTTGCCGGGTCTGTCCAGTGGGCAACGTCACGGCGATCGATATAGAGTTCCGCCTTCGGAAAATTGTTCTTACCGCCGGCGATCAGCCCGCCCATGTGGTCCTGATGCAGATGCGTCACGATCACGGCGTCGATCTGGTCAAGTTGCAGGCCGAGTGCGGATAGAGCCTGCGGCAACTGGCCCGTCTGGCCGATAGAGCCCGCGGCACCGGCATCGATCAGGATGCGGCGCTGGCCATCCTCGATGAGATACTGGTTGAACAGAAACCGCACGCCGCCCGGCCGGGCGGTGAACTGCGCGGTAGCCGCCTTTTCGACCTCGGCCGCATCGCGTCCCGGAAAATAGTCAAAGGGCATATCGGCATAACCGTCCGTCAGGGCGGTGACCGTGAAGCGACCGATGCGGATCTGCGCGAGCGGCGTAACGCTGACCGGCGAGCCCGTGGCCGCCTGCGTCGCCGCAATGACCGTTGTTGGCGCGCCTGCGATCAGGCTTGCCCCGGCGAGGCCGAGAGGAAGAGTGGAGACAAAGGATCTGCGTGAAAATTCAGCCATGATGCGGCCCCCCGGATCATTGAAAAATACGGGCGACAGCCGCCGCCCCCAAGAACGCGTGCAGGCTATGACACACGCAACCGATAAGATACTCTGCCGATCGGAAAGCTGCCCTCTCAAATTCCGGAAGGTTTAGATGGACCGTTTCGAAGCAATGTCGGTTCTGCTCGCCGTGGTCGAGGCTGGCAGCCTCTCGGCCGGCGCGCGGCGATTGCGTTCACCGCTCGCCACGGTCAGCCGCAAGGTCGCCGATCTTGAAAAGCATCTCGGCGTGCGCCTGCTGCTGCGCAGCCGCAGCGGCCTCGTCTTGACGGAAGAGGGCCGCGCCTTCGTCGCCGCGTCACGGAGCATTCTCGAGGCGCTGGATGCCGCGGAGAAACAGGCCGGCAGCGATCATGGCGCTCTGCGCGGCGGGCTGCACGTGACGGCTCCGATTGCCTTTGGCGAGCGCCACCTTCTGCCGATTGCGCTAGAATTCCTTAAGGAACAACCCGAAATCGACCTGCGCCTGACCTTGGCTGATCGGCAGCTTAGCCTCGCTGACGAGCATGTCGATGTCGCCCTTCGGATCGGGCATCTGGCGGACAGCGCACTGATCGCGACCCGTGTGGGCGCCGTGCGTCGGGTGATCTGCGCCAGCCCCGACTATCTTGCCCGCCGGGGTGTGCCGCGCCGGCCGGAAGACCTCGCCCGGCATGACGGCATAAGCTTTCAGGGGTTCGCGACCTCTCCGGAATGGCGTTATCGCCGCGATGGCGCCGCCTTCACCATAGAGCCGCGCTCGAAGCTCTCCGTCAACACGACGGAGGCTGCCATTCAGGCGGCGCTGGCCGGTATCGGCATCATTCGCGTGCTTTCCTACCAAATCTCCGATGAGTTGCGCTCCGGTGCACTGCAAGAGTTACTGATGGAGTTTGCGCCAGAACCCCTGCCGGTCAACGTGATCCATCACCCAGCAGACCCCATGCCGCAAAAGGTGCGATGCTTCCTCGACTGGATCTCTCCCCGCCTGCGCGCGCAGATGGCTCTGTAATTCTCATTCCCCTCTCCTCCAGCCAAAAAAAGAGCCCGGCACTCAAGGCCGGGCCAGGGAGGAGTTTTTTAACCGCACGGCCTGTCAGACATGCCCTTCATATTCCAGAGACGCGCCGATCAGCTCGCGGGAATAGGGATGAACCGCCTCGCAGCCTGGGATCGCCTCGCGCGGCAATATCTCGGTAATCTCACCGCGCAGCATCACGGCGAACCGGTCGCACATGTGATCGACCACCGCCAGGTCATGCGTCACCATGATGTAGGTGAAGCCGTGTTCTTCGCGCAGGCGCTGCAAAAGGTTGAGGATTTCCGCCTGCACGGAAACATCGAGAGCAGATGTCGGCTCGTCCAGAAGCAGCAGCGAAGGCTCGAGGATCAGCGCCCGCGCAATTGCGACGCGCTGGCGCTGCCCGCCGGAAAGCTGATGCGGAAAACGATCGAGAAAGGATCCGGGCAGTCCGACATCGGACAGCACTTTCTGCATCCGCTCCTCGTGATTTGTGAGCTTATGGATTCTCAGCGGCTCCGAAAGCACGGTTCTTACCGACTGGCGCGGATGCAGCGAACCGTAAGGATCCTGGAAAACCATCTGCAGCGTGCGGCAGCGTTCGATGAGCGGCATGTCGCGCACGGACTTTCCGTTGATCAGGATCTCTCCCTTCCAGAAGTCGGTCAGCATCGAGATACAGCGCAGCACGGTGGATTTGCCCGATCCGCTTTCGCCCACCAGGCCGAAACATTCTCCCGGCTCCACCAGGAAGGATATGTCGGGAAGGACCTTGAGCGCTGTTGGCCCGTGGCCGAAAGTAATGGAGAGATTGCGTGTCTCGACTGATACCGTCATCGGGAAACCTCCTCCAGCCATTCGGGGCGGCGGTCCAGAACCGCCAGCGGCGCACGCGCGCCACCAATGCGCGGCTGGGCCGCAATAAGACCCCGCGTATAGGGATGTTGCGCCTTGTCGAGGTCGCGGGCGGCCAGCGTTTCCACTACGCGGCCCGCATACATGATCAGCACCCGGTCACAGAAATTGCGCACCAGGTTGAGATCGTGGCTGATCATGATCAGGCCGATACCGCGATCCCGAACAAGACCGTCGAGAATGTTCAGCACCTGCAGCCGCACAGTGACGTCCAGCGCCGAGGTCGGCTCGTCGGCGATGACCACATCCGGATCGGCAAGCAGCATCATCGCGATCATTACGCGCTGGCCCATGCCACCGGAAATCTCGTGCGGATATTGCTCACAGACCCGCTCAGGATCGCGGATCTTGACCGCTTCCAGCATGGCGATCGCCTTTTGAAGGGCATCCTTCCTGCTGCATTTGAAGTGGCGCAGATAGGTCTCGGCCACTTGGTCGCCGACCTTGCGGATCGGATTGAGCGAAAACTTCGGATCCTGCAGGATCATCGACATGCGCCGCCCGCGCACGCCGAGCATCTGTTCTTCCGTCAGCGACAGCAGTTCGACATCTTCGAACCGCATCTTGTCGGCGGTAATCTTGGCCGACGGGAGCAGTCTCAGCAGCCCTCGGCCAACGGTGGACTTGCCCGAACCGCTTTCGCCGACAATGCCCAGCCGCTCGCGCCCGAGCGTGAAGGACACGCCGCGCACGGCATCGGTCGGAGCGCCGCCGTAACGGATGTGAAGATTTTCAACGTCGAGGATTGGACGGGTCATGGCCTACCTCCGGTTCATCTGCTTGGGATCAAGCGCATCGCGCAGTCCGTCGCCAAGTAGGTTGAAGGCGAGGCTGACGCACAGGATGGCGACGCCCGGAAAGGTAACCAGCCACCAGCTGTCGAGCATGTAACGACGCCCCGTGGCAATCATCGCCCCCCATTCCGGCAGCGGCGGTTGTGCGCCAAGGCCGAGAAAGCCGAGACCGGCCGCCGTCAGGATGACGGTCGCCATGTTGAGCGTCAGGCGGATCAGCACCGAGGGCAGACACATGGGCACGATCGACTTGACGATGATGCGGGTCGGCGAAGCCCCCTGAAGGCGTGCAGCGGCAATGTAATCCGCGTTGCGAAACGTCATCGCCTCGGCGCGCGCAAGCCGGGCGATCGGCGGCCAGGATGTCAGCGCGATGGCGATGATCGCGTTGTTGAGGCTCGGCCCGAGTGCAGCGACGAAGGCCAGCGACAGGATCAGGCTCGGGAAGGACAGGAAAATGTCGGTGATGCGCATCATCACCGTGTCGAAGCGACCACCCAGATAACCCGAGGCCGCACCGACGGCGAGCCCGATAGGCCCGACGACGATCGACACCAGGAAGATGATCGTCAGCGTGATGCGCGATCCCCAGACAAGTCGGCTGAAGATGTCACGGCCGAGTTCGTCGGTCCCGAACAGATGCCCGTTGCCGGGCGCCTGAAGCGTGTTGGCAAGATCCTGCGCATAGGGGTCATGGGTTGCGATGAGCGGCGCGAAGATGGCGACCAGGATCAACAGCGCGAGCACGGCAAGGCCGAAAAGCGAGGTCGGGCTCTTCATCAGGAAGAGAACGATGTTGCGCAGGGCATTGACCGAGGCCGGCACGCGCAGCTTGGAAGCGGTTGTGACTGACATCAGCGGGTCCTCGGATCGAACAGACGGTAAAGCATGTCGGAGAGCAGGTTGAGCGCGATGAAGATGACGCCGACGATCAGCACGCAGGTCATCACGGCATTCATGTCGCCGATGATCAGGTTGCTGGTCAGGTATTGCCCGAAGCCCGGCCAGGCGAATACCGTTTCGATCAGCACCGCGCCTTCCAGAAGCGAACCATAGGCAAGCGCCACGATGGTGACGAGCTGCACGCGGATATTGACGAACGCATGACGCCATATGGTCTGGTGTTTCGACAGTCCTTTCACGCGGGCGGTCGTGATGTATTCCTGCCCGAGTTGGTCAAGCATGAAACTGCGCGTCATGCGCGTGATATAGGCGGACGAAGAGTAACCGAGCAGCGACGCCGGCAGGATCAGGTGGTTCACCGCCGACCAGAAGACGTCCATCTCGCCCGCAAGCAGGCTGTCGATCAACAGGAAGCCGGTCGTTTCAGGAACAAGGCCGATATAGAACTGGTCCATGCGGCCACTGCCACCGACAAGGTCGAGCTTCGCATAAAGAACGATGAGCGCGATCATGCCGGTCCAGAAGATCGGCATCGAATGGCCGAAGAGGCTGAGCACGCGCACAACGTGGTCAGGCCAGCGGTCCTTGTTGACCGCGGCGATGACGCCCATCGGCACGCCAAGGCCAGCACCGATCAGAATGGCGAAGGTCGCCAGCTCCATCGTTGCCGGCATGACATGCAGGATATCCTGGATCACCGGCTGGCCGGTGCGGATCGACGTGCCGAAATTGCCTGTCAGCACGTCGCCGAGATAGTAGAAGAACTGTTCCCAGAGCGGCCGATCGAGACCGAGCGAGCGGAAAACCTGCTCATAGGTCTCGCGGGTCGCATCCTCGCCGACCATGGCGCGCACGGGATCCGCAGGCATCATCCGGCCAATGATGAAGGTAAGTACGAGCAGCCCGAGCAAAGTCACCAGAATGGTACCGATTTGCCCTAAAGCGCCCTGCATTGAGGGGCGTCTTGTCGACATGTATCCTCCGTATGTCGGCCGCCGGCCATCGGCGGAGACAGGCTCCCATCCTGTCAGACAACTTAATGAAAGTTGTCACATGCTGTTCGTACTGTCAAGCACTGATCAGAGGAAGTCTTCGCGCCGAGGCGTAAAGCAGTCGATCAGCTCGCCTTCCTCAAGGCACTCGCAGCCATGCGTGACATTGCCGGGAATGACGAGACTGTCACCCGCAGCCAGCTCATAAGCTTCGTTTCCACGGATAAACCGAAAGCGACCACGAGCGACATAGGTCGACTGCACGTGCGGATGGCTGTGCAACTTGCCCTCGGCCCCGGCCTCGAAGCGAAACGACACAACCATCAGCTCAGGCGCTTCGGAAAGGACCTGCCGCTGGACACCCTTATCGGGTGATATGATGGGAAAAACAGGTAGAGACATGAAACCTCACTGACAACAATCACAATGTCACCATATAAGGTTTAACTTCTGTATGACAACACGTCTATGCCGAAGTGACTACGTCGTCCATGGGCAAGGTTCTCGCACGCAGCAGAGCCTTGTAACGCTCCAGGCTTCCACGCAAGTGGGCGCGCATGTGCTCGCGCGCGGCATCGGCATCACCTTCAATGATGGCATCGACAATTCGCGCATGCTCTTCCTGCAGATGAAGATTATAATCCTTTGGACGGGATCCCGGCGCAGCCCCCTGAAGCTCTCCGCGAGGAATAATCCCTGAACGGATCAACTGAAGAAACTCGGGAAACCGCCGGTTTTGCGTTGCCTGGGCAATAGCCAGATGCAGTCCGAAATCCGCATCGCGGGTTGGTGTTCCGTTTGCAAGGCAGATCCTGACCTGATTATGCGCCTCCAGTATGGCCTCGATCTGGGCGGCCGAACGCCGCGCCGCCGCCAGCGCAGCGGCCTCAACTTCAAAAACCGTTCGCAATTCGAGCAGCTCGATGACCGACGAGATACGCTCGGTTTTCAGATCTTTGAAAGGGCGTTCCTCTTCGCGCCTGGCCTCGAGCGCAAAAACCCCCGCCCCTTTACGAGCCTGAACGAGGCCGTCTGCACGTAGAATGGCGATCGCTTCGCGCACGACTGTTCGGCTGACGGAATATTGCTTGGCAAGTGCGTTTTCACTGGGCAGCCGGTCACCGGCTTGAAATACACCGCTCGTCAGTTGCTTGCGGAGATCCGAACTGATCCTTGATGCGTGGGATGTATCCCGTCCAGCTGTCGCGGTAATGTCTTCCAATATCGCCTCGCTATTACCAACCTGTCAGGCACGTTCGATTAGCTATCGCAGGAGTTCGTTCTAGCTGCAAGCAAGATGTTTTCTCCGAACGACTTCGGAACAGACAACATTGGACTTCGACGACCGAGAAGGTTCGGGATATCCCCGCATCGACAGAACTGTCGCTGGCGTCGTCAAAAGCTGAAAGACAAGCTGCTCCGACAGACATCGAGGCAGTCGAACCGATCCAGATGGCGATCGTCAGCAGGATCTGGCCATGCGTAGCGCCGAAATGCAGAACCTACTGGCATCGCGTGCATCGTCTTACGTGCTATAACGGACGGGCGTGAAGTAATTTTCCGTTGATCGAGAACCGCCCAAGGAACCTGGATCAAGGCGCAATCGGGATGTGGCTTACACCTCGTTTCGGGCTCGCTTCCCACCGCATCAGCCGACACCCGGAGGGTATTTCTCTATAAAGCTAATTATGACCGGTCATTGAGAACGTCCGGGCTCCGAGACGGAACTTCCTCGATATATTCTGGAAACTCGGCGCTGATCACATCGATAGTCGATAGGGTTCCCGAAAGATGCTTGCGCAAGGCCGCGGCCGCCGAATTCTGATCCCCAGACGCAATGGCATCGATAATTGCCTGATGGTCTGCGAGAACTGTTTCCATCTTACCCGGCATTGGCAAATGAAGCCGTCGAAGCCTGTCAAGATGCACGCTCTGCCTGCGGACATTCGCCCAAAGCTGCGCAATACCGGCCTTTTCATAGAGCCGTCGATGGAACTCACGATCGATTGCATCGAACTTGTCATAAGTCTCGGGGCTTGCCACAGCTCTCTGCCGTGACAAAATCTCGCGCAATTCATCGGCCGTTTCCATGGGAGCGCTGCCTGTCAGTCGCCGCACGGCCTCAAGCTCAATGGACAGCCGTAAAAATTGCGCCTGCCTCGCGTGATCGACATCAATCTTGGCGACAACCGTTGCATATTGCGGATAAACTTCGACAAGTCCTTCCTCCTGCAGACGCATCAGCGAATCGCGAACAGGCGTCTGACTCACGCCGAATTCCAGCTGGAGTGAGGCCCGCGAAAGTACCGTTCCCGGCACAAGCTCAACTTTCAGGATCCGTTCGCGCAAGATCTCATGCACCTGCAGTGCCACCGGCCTAGAACGGTCCAATTGACCACGCCTGATAACGTCACCCATTTATCGTTTCCATTAACCCCAATAATGCCAGCTCATCTAGAACATAAATCTCGCTTTGATGCACTGATGTTTTAGTGCTTCAATGTATTTATTCGCTTGGGAGTAACGTGAAGACAGGGCAAGCGCCCATCATTTTCGGGAGGATAGTTCTGCGATTGTTCATCAGCGGCGTAACTGCAATTGCTAGGGTGAACCGGGCATTCTGGATCTCGCAAGCCATGGGATGGAGACACAGAAACTCATCGAGAAACAAACCGCCAAGGAACGGCTCGAAGGCGTTACCGTCGAGGGGCGCACGGCGCTGCGGATCGTACTGGCGGTCGCATTTCGAGGTCTTTTCGCGCAGTGGCAACCGGCTCGGCGGCACGACGGATGCTCTTGCGATAGACACATTGCCATTGGAGCACTAATGCATCAGTATATCTTTGGCAGAGAGAAATGAGTTGCGCACCTGACGAACCTGATATCTTTTGAGGACATCATGACAGACTATATCCTTTCCGAGGCGACACGCGCCAAATTCAAGAAAATCTCCACGGCATCGATTGCGACTGCGCTCTACAAGCGCGGGCTGCGAAACCAGTTCATTCAGGGCGTCATTCCGGTTTCTCCAAAAGCCGAAAACATGGTTGGCCAGGCTTTCACGTTGCGATACATCCCCGCACGCGAGGACCGCAATCCAATCACCGTCTTTCGTGATCCCCAGCATCCCCAACGCGTCGCAATGGAAACCTGCCCTCCAGGCTGGGTCCTGGTCATGGACGCGCGCAAGGACGCACGAGCTGCAACTGCTGGATCCATTCTTATCACCCGCCTTGCGCTTCGCGGCGCTGCCGGGGTCGTTTCAGACGGTGGTTTTCGCGATGCCAACGGCATAGGCGAACTGGACATGCCGGCCTATTATGCCAAGCCCTCTGCACCAACCAACCTGACGCTGCATGAAGCCTTGGACATCAATGTGCCGATTTCGTGCGGCGACGCCCCGGTTTTTCCAGGGGACGTGCTGGTCGGAGATCGCGATGGCGTTATGGTCATTCCGGCGCATCTGGCAGATGAGCTCGCTGACGAATGCACCGGAATGGAAAGCTACGAGGAATTTGTTCTTGAACAGGTCAAAGCCGGTGATGCGATCATCGGCCTATACCCTCAAACAAAGGACGAATACCGAGAAAAATATGAGGCTTGGCGCAAGAAACACGGACGCTGAGCGACCATAGCGTGCAGACTTAAAACCTGCGCGCTCAATCTTTAGCATCATGATTTCAATGAACTGGAGTGAAAATCGTGTTTAAACCACATGGCCAGCATCTGGTCGCCGGAGAATGGGTAGCAACAGCCGAAACCTTCTCCAACGATCCGGCACATGGCGAGATATCTAATTTTTCGGTCGGAACAGTAGATCTGGTCAACCGCGCTTGCGCGGCCGCAGAAGAGGCATTTTGGTCCTACGGCTATACCAGCAGGGCGCAACGCGCGGCCTTTCTCAACGCGATCGCGGACGAGATCGAGGCGCGCGCCGAAGCGATAACCGAAATCGGTAGTGCCGAAACCGGTTTGCCTGCCGCCCGCCTGCAGGGTGAGCGAGGTCGAACGACTGGACAATTGAGACTTTTCGCCGACCATATCCTCAAGGGCGATTATCTCGATCGCCGGCATGACGAGGCTCAGCCGGATCGCAAACCTGCACCTCGACCGGAAATACGGCTGATGCAACGTCCGATCGGGCCGGTCGCCGTATTTGGCGCATCAAACTTTCCTTTGGCATTTTCCACAGCCGGCGGCGATACGGCTGCAGCGCTTGCCGCGGGTTGCCCCGTTGTGGTCAAAGCCCATTCGGCGCATCCAGGCACCAGCGAGATCGTCGCAGAGGCCATTTTTGCCGCCATCAAAAGCTGCGGCATTCATCCGGGAACCTTCTCGCTTATCCAAGGCGGCAAGCGGGACGTCGGCCACGCTCTTGTCAAAAACCCGTTCATCAAGGCTGTCGGCTTCACCGGCTCACTCGCGGGCGGTAGAGCATTGTTCGATCTTTGCGCACAGCGCCCCGAACCGATCCCGTTCTTTGGTGAACTCGGATCGGTCAACCCGATGTTTGTACTTCCAGGCGCGCTGAAGGAGAAGGCAACAGAACTTGCGGCCGGTTGGGCGGGATCGCTTGTCATGGGAGCCGGGCAATTCTGCACCAATCCGGGCATCGCGATCGTTCCTCACGGCAGCGAAGGCGATGCTTTCGTCGCGGCAACGGCCGAAGCTCTTGCCAAGACCGCCCCGCAAACCATGCTGACGTCAGGGATAGCGCAGGCATATCACGACGGAAAGGCGCGCTTTGATGGCCGCAATTCCGTTCGCTCAGTGCTTGCAACCGAAAGCACCGGACGTGAATGCCGCCCAAATCTCTACGAGGTGCAGGCCGAGGCATTCATCGAAGATCATGCTCTATCCGAGGAAGTCTTCGGCCCGCTTGGCCTTGTCGTGCGTGTCGCTTCGGCTGATGAAATGCCTGCATTGGCAAAGAATTTCGAGGGCCAGCTTACGGCCACAATGCAGATGGCGGATGAAGACACCGCTCTTGCTCGGAATTTGCTTCCTATCCTTGAGCGCAAGGCGGGACGGGTTCTGGTCAACGGTTTTCCAACGGGCGTCGAGGTCGTGGACTCCATGGTTCACGGCGGTCCTTATCCCGCTAGCACCAATTTCGGCGCAACCTCGGTCGGAACCATGTCTATCCGACGGTTTCTGCGGCCCGTGAGCTATCAGAACATTCCGGCCGGCGTCCTGCCGGACGATCTGGCTTGATAAAACCGAGGCCCCGATCGCATTGATACGCATCGGGGCCGCGGTTTTGCCGGCATTCTAAAGAATGCTGTGACCCAATCTATCCGAACAAAAATCAAAGCGCTTGTTTTTGCGCGCTCATGATCCGTGCGGAAATGTTGTTTGTCACCTAGGTCTTGCACGCGCTAAACGCGCCATTTTCGATTCTCAGAACCTTGCCCAAATTGAGCGTCGACTTCGGGTCCAAGGCTGCTTTCATCGTCAGCATGAGATCATGTTCCACTTGGCTGCGATATTGGGCGACCGCATCGTTTTTCACAAAACCCAACCCATGCTCGGCAGACATGGAGCCGTTCATCGACAGCGCCATGGTGTGAATGACGGATTGGATTTCATTGCTACGGCTAAGAAATTGCTCAGAGTCAGAACCCAGCGGTTGCAGCAGGCCAAAATGGATATTTCCATCTCCAAGATGGCCGAAGGCAATAACGCGTCCCATTGGAACAATTGCGAGCACGGCACGCGAACAGGCATCCATGAATGCCGGAACGGCGGAAAGAGGCAAGGAGATATCTGTGGTGATCACAGCCCCTTCCATGAAGTCCGCCTCCGCTAAGCCTTCGCGCAGTGCCCAGAAATCCCTGTTTTGCTGGATGGACTGCGCAATCGCCGCATCGACGACCAACTCTGATTCAAACGCTTGAGACAGAATTGTTTCGAACAGTTCCCGAACTCTCTCCTCTCCGTCATTCGATCTGAACTCAATCAGCAATTGCCAGTCCTGTAGCTCCCCGAGTGGAAAGCGGGTTGATGGAAAATGCTTGAACACAAGTTCGAGCCCGGCGCGTGGCATCAGTTCGAAAGTGGTGAGGCTTTCACCTCCGTGCTTCTTGCACAGGATTAGAAGATCAAGCGCAGACTGCAGAGACGGAACGGTGCAGACTGCTGCGACAGCCGTGCTGGGCATGGGGAAAAGTTTAAGAACGGCTCCTGTGACGATGCCGAGCGTTCCTTCGCTGCCGATGAAGACATGCTTGAGATCATAGCCCGTGTTATCCTTGCGAAGCGCCCGCATTCCATCAAGAATGCGACCGTCCGCGAGTACGACTTCGAGACCGAGAACGAGGTCGCGCATGTTGCCGTAACGCAAGACATTCGTTCCGCCCGCATTGCTGGCAATATTGCCGCCGATCTGGCAGCTGCCTTCCGATCCGAGCTTTAAGGGGAATAGTCGATCTGCCTGCTCGGCGGCCTGCTGTACGGAGGCAAGCGTGCAGCCGGCATCGACTGAAATCGTGTCGTTGAACATATCGATGTCACGGATACGATTGAGCCTGGACAGGTTGACGATGACCTCGTCACCCTGACCTGTCGGAATGGAACCGCAGGCCAGCGAGGTATTCCCGCCTTGCGGCACGATCTTCAGCCCGTTGTCGTTGCAGATCCTTGCTATCTCCGAGACTTCGAAGGTGGTTGACGGTTTCAGGACAAGGAGAGGATCGGCAAAAAAGCGTCCGACCCAGTCGGTCGCATGGCTTCGGCGCTCGGCTTCGTCGGCGCTCCAGCCTTGCGCGCCAACGACCTGCTTGAGGCTTTCGATGACCGAAGCTGTAGGGCTGGTTGAGGGCGTGGATATGGGATCGGCCATTATCTTCTGTGTTGTTTAGAGCGTTTCTCCCGAAGCAGGGAATCCGCTTCGGGAGACATGCTTCAACGATGATCAGGACCGCGGCGAAACAGCCGGGCTAAATCGGATCAGACTCAGAATTTCAAAAAGCATCTGTGCACCATTATGGGCCGTATTCGTGGTAGCATCGTATTGCGGTGCGACTTCCACGACGTCGCCGCCGACAAAGTTCAGGCCCTTCAGTCCATGCAGAATATCGAGTGCCTGACGGTTGGTCAGGCCGCCGATTTCCGGTGTGCCAGTGCCGGGAGCGAAAGCCGGATCGAGGCTGTCGATATCGAACGAGAGATAGGTCGGTCCGTCGCCAACGACTTCGCGTGCCTTGGCAATGACCGCCTCGATGCCCATCTTGCCGATTTCCTCGGCATGGACGACCGTCATGCCGCTCTCATAGGAAAATTCCCAGAGATATTCGGCAGCCCCGCGAATGCCGATCTGGATCACGCGGGTCGGATCGAGAACGCCGTCGAGAACGGCATTGCGGAACGGACCGCCGTGATGGAACTTCGTCAGGTCGTAGGCACCGCCGGTATCGCAATGGGCATCGATATGGATCATGCCGACCGGTTTGTCACGACCGACAGCCTTGAGGATCGGGTGTGTGATGGAATGGTCGCCGCCGACAGCCAGCGGGATGACATTTGCATCGATGACCTTGTTGAAATGCGCCTCGATATCCTCGTGGCTCATTTCCAGCCGGTAACGGCTGCGGAACGGCACGTCACCGATATCGGCCACGTTGATCTCGAAAAGTGGTGCGGTTTTCAGCACGTGGTTATAAGGCCCGACGCGCTCGATCGATCGCAAGGCGCGCGGTCCGAAACGCGAGCCGGGGCGATTGGTGACGCCAAGATCCATCGGGACGCCGATCAGCGCGACATCGAGATCAGAGAGGTCCGGTTTTGCCGGATCAATCTGCCGATATGTTGCGTCGAGCAAGGTCGGGATGCCGCTGAACGGTGCTGCCCGGGTCCCCGAAGCCGAGAAAATGCGGTCGGCGACAGCGCGAAATTCCGGGTCATGGATGCTTCCGCCATGGCCTTCGCCATACCGTTCGCGCAGACGCTTGAGCGCTTCTTCATCGAGAGCCATGGTCAAATCCTTCGCTATGCTAACTGTTTATCGGGCCGAAGCCGCCTCGAGCGTCTCGTAATGATCGGTGATCTCGGCTCCAGTGGCAATCCAGACGTCGCCCTTGTCGATGACGTGCTTGAGGAAATCGCGCAGGATATGCCAACGCATCGGCCGGCCCGAGACCTGCGGATGAAGCACGAGCGTGGTAACGCCACCCCAGGCATGGGTCGCCTCGAATTCGTCTTTCCACAGCTGGAGCACGGGATCGCGGCCGAACAGCGGACGTGAACTGGTGCGGCTCGACATACCGAAATTCCAGTCGTCGAACGCGAAATTGACGGGGATTTCAACAGGCCCGACCGCACCATCTGTGCCGGCGTGGCGATAGGGGAGAATGTCGTCGCGGAAAGAGCTGGAATAGCGAATTCCGGACTTCTTCAGATAGGCGAGCAGTTCGGGAAAGTTTTCGCCGGATGGCGCGCGGTAGCCGACCGGGCGGATGCCGAGAGCCGATTTTAGCGCGTCAAAACCGCGGTCGATCTCTTCAAAGGCCTCATCGAGCTTGGTCCGGTCCGGAAGCTTGTGAAGGTAACCGTGATGGCCGATTTCGTGGCCGCCAGCGACCATCGCCTCGCATTGCGCTGGGTGGGCGAGTGCCGTCCAGCCGGGCGTGAAGAACGTGCCCTTCAGGTCCAGTTCCGCCATCAGTTCGAGTATCTTGGCGATGCCCACGCGCGCGTCGTAACCGCCATGCGATGTCGTGACCATCCGGTCGACATTGGAGGGATTGTTGCCGATCCAGGCGGTCTCGGCATCAACGTCGAAGCCGATGAACAAGGCGCTCTTTGCACCATTCGGCCAGATCATCTTCGGTGTCGCTGGAGCGGGGTTCAGCGGGCGTGGGGAAAGATCGAATGTCATCTCTTGAGCTTTCAACGGAAGGTGGGGATGCTGTCGGCATTGCCTGCCATCAGCGCTTCGATTTCAGAGCAGTCTTCGATTTGTTCGAGCGAGCCCAAGGATTTCCACAAGACTTCGACTTGATCGTGCGACAGGCTCATCGCCACAAGTTCGCGGAACTTGGCTTCGACGGCAGCTGCCTGCATTGGCCGCTCGGCGGAGCCGGTCGCGCGCGGCACCATGCGATCGACCACCATGCCATCCTTGAACCGAAGCGTCACGACCGGCTCGGCCATCGGATCCATGGCCTCATCGACCGCAACATCGATCCGGCCCATCATGGCATGGACATCAGGATGATGACGATGCTCCTCGGTATAGGCCTGCAGACCGGCGGTGCCGAATGTGCAGCGCGCCGCCAGCGCATAGGGAAGGCTCATCTGTGTCGGGGCCATCGCAGCGCCCACCTTGGCGCCACACATGTCTTTGAGCATGGCGCTCATGCGAAGGTCGATATGCTGGATATCGGATGCTTCTTTCCCTGTTTCGGACAAAAGATCTTCAAGCGCATCGACGGCCGAATGCGCACCGCGGCAGGATGCATAAGGCTTCAGCACCGCGCGGTTGACCTTCCAGACTTCGCCCAAGCCTTCGGCAAGCAATTCGGGCTGGCAGGCGGACTTGTTATAGGATTTGAAAAAACCGCCCCATACATCATCGAAAACGCGGGATGGGCCGGCAAAGCCGTTTGAGGCCAGCAAGGCCGCGAGCAGGCCACCTTCGGCAGCGCGGCCGGCGTGAAGCTTCTTCGCCTGCGAGCCGTCATGAATGAAGGCCCAAAGGCCGGAGGAAAAACTCGTGGCCAGGGTGATGGCATCGCGCGTTGCCGATGCATCGAGACCGAGCAGGTTGGCGCAGGCCGCTGCAGCGCCAATCGTGCCGCAGGTGCCGGTCGAGTGCCACCCGAGACTGTTATGCGCGTCATAACCGCCGGTCGCTTCCAGAACGCGGCGCCCGACATCATAGCCTGCGACCACAGCGGTGATCATCCGCTTGCCGTCCATCGGTCGGCCTATTTCGTGCAATGCCGAGAACAAGGCCGGCAGCACCACGGCGCCGGAATGGTCGCAGCCGCCGGAATCGTCCAGCTCGAAAGCATGCGCGGCACAGCCGTTGAGAATTGCAGCGTCACGGGTCGAGGCGGCAAGACCGGTTCCCCACAACGGGACGGGACCGGCGGGTCGAAGTGACTTTACCGAAATGGCGAACTCGTTGGAGCGCGCGCCAGCCAGGGCGGCGCCCAGCGTATCGGCAATATGGATCTTGGCTTTGGCAACGACATCCGCCGGCAGGGCGTCATAGTCGAGAGAGGAAACGAAGCGGGCCAGCCTGTCGACCGGCGAGTCGGCGAGAGAACGGTTCATGGGATGCTCTGGAGATGCTCGACGAAGCGGCTATCTTCAAAGCAGATGCCGCAGAAGCGTCCGGACGCGAGATTTCGCGTCCGGACATCCTGATATGGGCGTTACTTGACGGCTTCGCCGTTGATGTAGATGCCGTCGAGCATCGTGCCTTCGAGACCGTGCTTGGCATAGATGGCCTTGTATTCGCCGGATGCCATCAGAGCCTTGAGGGCCGCGGCATAGGCATCGCGCAGGGCCGGATCCTTCTTGGAGAAGGCAATACCCTGGTAGACAGCCGTGAAGGGCTCGCCGACGATGGCATAAGTGTTCTTCTCCAGGTTGGTCAGGTATGGAAGGGTTTCAGACCCCTGGACTGCGCCGTCAAGGCGGCCCTGCTTCAGCTGGGCGCGCGCATCCGCCGAACCTTCAGTGCCTACAACCTTGATCGCAGCAAGGCCCTTTGCTTCGCAGTTGGCGGCGCTCCACTTCGCCGTTTCATCCGGGAAGGAGGTACGACGGCTCATGCCGATCGTCTTGCCGCAGAAGTCGGCAGGTGTCTTGAACTCTTCCTTGCGTGAAGCCGAGGTGTAGAATTGCGCACCGGACTTCATGTAATCGACGAAGTCGAGCGTCTCGCGACGCTTCGGCAAGTCACTCATGCCGCTATGGATAAGGTCTACTCGACCGGTTTCCAGCGAGGAGACCATCTGCTCGAAGCCGATATCTGCCCATTCGACGGTGGTGCCGAGCTGCTTTGCCAGCGCCAGGCCGAGATCGATGTCAACACCCATCAGCGTGTTGGTGGCCGGATCCTTGTATTCCATCGGCGGGTAGTTCGGCTGGTTGGCAACGACGACCTTGCCGGCGGTCTTGACGCGGTCCGGCAGCCCCTCGGCATGTGCGGCCGTCGATGCCAGAACTGCCGCGAGGGCAATGAATGCAGTCTTCATGTAAGTTCCCCTTATTGAACCTGGATTGGATTGATGTTTGTTTTCTGATTTGCAGGCAGGAAAATTCCTGCCTGCCCGATTGTCTCAGCTATGCACAGCCCTGATGAATTCCGCAGTGCGCGGGCTTTTCGGTGAGGTCAGGACTTCCGATGCCGGGCCGATCTCAACCATCTTGCCCGCCTCCATGAAGGCCACGGTGTTGGCGACATTTCGGGCGAAGCCGAGTTCGTGCGTCACCACGATCATCGTCATGCCACTCGCGGCGAGATCCTTCATCACGTCCAGCACTTCTGAAACGAGTTCCGGGTCGAGTGCAGACGTCGGCTCGTCGAACAGGATCAGATCGGGGCGCATGCACATCGCACGGGCGATTGCCACGCGCTGCTGCTGCCCACCGGAAAGCTGCGACGGATAATGACCAATCTTGTCGCTCAACCCGACGCGAACGAGAATATCCTCGGCGCGCTTGCGAACTTCCGCCACAGGCTCCTTTAGAACCTGAACGGGGCCTTCCATCACGTTTTCCAGCGCAGTCATGTGCGGGAAAAGATTGAACCGCTGAAAGACCATGCCGACCCGCCGGCGCTGGCGCGCCATGTCCGCATCGTTGATCTCGTGAAGGTTATTGCCTTCCCGGCGATAACCCACCAGTTCGTCATTCACCCAGATCGCGCCCGAGTTCATTTTTTCGAGCTGGTTGATGCAACGAAGGAACGTGCTTTTTCCCGATCCCGACGGACCGATGATGCAGCAGACTTCGCCCTTGGCGATCTCCAGATTGACCTTGTCGAGGGCGGTGAACGGGCCGTAGAGCTTGGTAACGTCGACGGCCTTTACAATAATGTCCTTGGTCATCTCACACCTCACATCGACGCCGTGATGGACTTGCTGCCACGGCCGAAATAGCGCTCGATATAGTACTGGCCGATCGACAGAAGAGTGACGACGACGAGGTACCAGAAGCACGCGACCAGAAGCAGTTCGAGCACGCGGGTATTGGCGAAGTAGATGATCTGGGCGTTGTGGAGGATTTCCGAATACTGGATGACGCTGGCAAGCGAAGTCAGCTTGACCATGCCGATCACCTCGTTTCCGATCGGCGGCACCATGACACGCATGGCCTGCGGCAGCACGATACGACGAAGCATCTTGAACTGCGTCATACCGATCGCGCGGGCGGCCTCATATTGGCCGCTGTCAACCGACAGAAGACCACTTCGCACGACTTCCGACGTGTAGGCACCCTGCGAGATGCCGAGACCGAGCATGGCGGCGACAAACGGCGTCATGATATCGACGGTGCGGAACTCGAATAAACCGGGGATGCCCATCGTCGGAAAGATCAGCGCCAGGTTGAACCAGATCATCAGCTGCAGCAGCGCAGGCGCTCCACGGAAGATCCAGACGTAGCCGATCGCGATCGAGGAAAGCACCGGATTGCCGGATACACGCATGATCGCAATGACGACGCCGAGGACGATGCCCAGCGCCATTGCTGCAACCGTCATGATCAGCGTACTCTTCAATCCTTCCAAAATGGCCGGGGCGAAGAGGAAGTCGCGAACATAACTCCATTCGATCTGGCCGACGCTAAAGGCGCGCACGATCGCCGCGAGGATCAGCAGCACGATGGCTGCTGCGATCATCCGCCCGATATGGCGTTTCGGCACCAGTTTCAGATGGGCGATTTCGTATTTCTGGTCGTTGGTCGAAGATGTTACGTCTGCTGTGCTCATCGCGCGCCTCGCGTCTGCTGCGGCACGGCTGCTGCGCCCGCCGGAAGCAGTTCGGCGGCGGCGAAAGCGGCCTTGGCCTCCAATGCGGCATTGAAGCGCGCGATCTGATCGCGCACGCTTGCCGGCGAGGTGGAACCATAACCGGTACGGCTTGCAAGCGCACCTTCGATCGTGATGGCGTTTAGAACGCCAGAGTTCAGGCGATCATCGATATTCGGCAGATCGGCTTCCGTCAGGCCAGCCAGGTCGTGGCCGTGTTCCTCACAGTAACGGACGACGGCACCGGTGATTTCGTGAGCCTGGGCAAACGGCACGCCCTGCGAGACCAGCCAGTCGGCAACCTCGGTTGCCAGCGTGAAGCCCTTAGGCGCTTCCTCACGCAGTTTGGCCACGTCGAATTCCAGCGTTTCAACCATGCCCGCAAAAGCCGGCAGGATGAGTTCGAGAACGTCGAGGCTCTCGAACAGCACGCGCTTGTCTTCGGCGAGGTCGCGGTTATAGGCAAGCGGCATGGCCTTCATCGTCGCCAGGAAGCCCGCGACGTTGCCGATCAGCGTGCCGCTCATGCCACGCGTCAACTCGGCGATATCCGGGTTCTTCTTCTGCGGCATGATCGACGAGCCGGTCGAATAGCTGTCATGCAGCCTGACCCAGCTGAATTGTTTGGAGGCCCAGATGCAGATTTCTTCCGCCAGACGCGACAGGCTGACGCCGACCAGCGAGCAGATGAACAGGAATTCCGCAACGTGGTCACGCGCTGCGACGGCGTCGATCGAGTTTTCGCAGGCAGCGGAATAACCGAGCTCGATGGCAGCCAGATCCGGGCGGTTGACGATGCCTGAACCTGCAAGAGCGGCTGCACCGAGCGGAGAACGATCGAAGCGGCGATCGAAATCCTCGAAACGCTCGATATCGCGCAACAGGCTCTGCGCATGCGCCATAAGATGATGGCCGAGCACGATAGGCTGTGCCGGCTGCAGGTGAGTAAAGCCGGGCATTACGGTTTCGGTATGCTTTGCAGCCTGTGCGGCGAGTGCCTTCTCGACATCGATGATGCCGCGCGAGATTTCGCGGGCCATGCGACGCAGATAGAGGCGGGTGTTGTTGGCGGTCTGGTCGTTGCGCGAACGTCCGGCACGCAACTTGCCGCCGAGGGTGCCGAGACGCTGCATCAGCAGGCGCTCGATGAAGGTGTGAATGTCCTCGTCCGACGGGATCGGCTCTTCGCGTTTTTCGGCAATGTCGAGCTCGATCTGATCGAGTGCGGCACGGATCGTGGTGAATTCAGTCTCGTCCAACACGCCAGCGCGCTTGAGTTCGGAAGCATGCGCGCGGGAACCGGCCAGATCTTCGCGATAGAGACGGAAATACGAGGGATGTGCGCGAGAGAGATTGGCAAGTGCTTCGGACGGGCCGGACTTGAAACGCCCACCCCAAAGCTGTGTCGGTTCAGACATCAGTGTTCCCTTATTTGTCAAAAATTTAGGCAACGGTCTCACTGGGCCTATAAAGAGGCAAGCGAAGATAATTGGTTGCCCTATGAAGAAAGCGACTAGCCAGTGGATGGTATAGTGCCTATTCTGAAAACAGCTATGGCAAGGTGATGCGGGTTCACGTGAGATGCGTCCCATATCCCTTCTCTTCCCGCATTCCGTTTTGTCCGACATGTGCGGGCAACGGAGCGCCAAATGCTGCATGAGGTCGAAGTGGCAGGTCGTAAACAATTCCCTTCCATGACGGGACTGCAAGTGCTGCTGGCCGTGGCTGAAAGAGGGTCTACCAGCGCCGCAGCCGAGCCCATGTCACTGTCACAGAGTGCAGTCAGCAAGCAGTTGATAAATCTTGAAGAAGCCATTGGCGGCCCCGCCTTCATTCGCACGCCGAACGGCATGATCTCGACGGAGCTGGGAAGCATTTATATCGAGCATGCGCGCACTGCCATCAAGGCGATGGAAGACGCAGCCCTGAAAGTTTCACGTCTGAAACCCGGGCCTCGCGTGCTTCGCCTTCAGGTGCCGCCGATCTTCGGGGATCGTTGGCTCCTGCCGCGCTTCGCTCAGTTTACCGAGGCCCATCCGGAAATCGAGGTACAGTTCACGACCTTCGTCTCCAAGACCCAGACCGAAGTTCCCGATGGTATGGTTCGTTTCGTTGTAAAGCCGTCTGATGAGGAGGAGGGAGACTATCTGTTTGGTCACGATATCCGTCTTGTCAGTGCGCCCTCTTATTGGGAAAAAATAGGCGAGCCGGCATCGGTCGAAGCTGCTTCGAAGGGTGTAATGCTTGAACATCCCCAGACACCATTTCACTGGCCATTCCTGGCTGCCTTCCACGGCAGCCCAACCCTCGAAGCACGCCATACGATGCGGTTTGGTTATTATACAATGGTGATACGTGCCGCTCTCGCCGGCCAGGGCATGGCGCTGATTCCGCAGGGGCTGATCGCTGAGGAACTTGCCTCCGGCCGTCTCGTAAACCCCGCAGGTATCGGCTACCGCAGCGATTACGGCTATTGGTTCGCGCGTCCGCGCAGTCTTCCCACAAGCCAGTCCATGCGGCTTTTCACGCAATGGATTAACAGGGAAGGCGCTCTCGCAAGAGATTAGGTACCCGGCACCAGCCGGAGGCGGACTACGTCCAGAATATCGATGAGATTCTGATCTACCGGGCTATTCAGAAGATGAATAGAACGCCTCGATATTTCATACTAGCATCCATTGCTTTGTGCTGACCCCCTGCGGCATTCTTTCCAAGTCATAACAACAAAGACGCGACCTGATCACTCGTGCAGAGCCATGCTCTGCGCGCGAGTTGGCTTGCGTCGTTAAAGAGGCTGGAACACATGCTTAGACGCCGAACTTTCCTTCAGGCCGCTGCGGCCGCGACGATTATCGGGAGCCCCTCCATTACACGTGCGGCGTCGCAATCGACCTTGCGCTTCATTCCCGTCATCGATCTTGCCTTTCTTGATCCCGTCGCCACGACCGCTCAGGTGAGCCGTACCCACGGATACATGGTTTTCGACACGCTCTACGGAATGAGCAAGAACCTCGAAGTGTCGCCGCAGATGGTTGAGGGTCACATGGTCGAGGACGACGGAAAGCTCTGGACGCTGACGCTGCGCGACGGGCTGTTCTGGCATGATGGCGAGAAGGTTCTGGCGCGCGATTGCGTTACAAGTATCCGCCGCTGGGCAGCACGCGACACCTATGGCAGCTCGCTGATGCAGGTGACGGACGAGCTTTCGGCACCGGACGACAAGACCATCCGCTTCCGCCTGAAGCGTCCATTCCCCTATCTTCCTCTGGCGCTTGGAAAAGTGGCTTCGCCGGCCTGCTTCATGATGCCGGAAAGGCTTGCCAATACGGATCCCTTCAAGCAGATCCCGGAAATGATCGGCAGCGGCCCTTTCCGCTATGTCGCCAGCGAGCGTGTACCGGGCTCGCGCAATGTCTATGAACGGTTCGACAAGTACAAGCCGCGTGAAAGCGGCACACCGGACTGGACCGCCGGCCCCAAGATCGTCAATTTCGATCGCGTCGAATGGACCACGATGCCCGACGCAGCAACGGGAACGACCGCTGTCCAGGCCGGCGAGCAGGACTGGCAGGAAGCGATGCCGCATGATTTCATGCCGCTTGTCGAGGCCGATTCCAACCTGCGAACCCAGATCCTCGACGACCTAGGCTTCACCTGCCAGATGCGCGTCAATCATCTGCAACCGCCTTTCAACAATCCGGCCATCCGCAAGGCCCTGCTCGGGGCCATCGATCAGGAAGCATTCATGACGGCGGTCGCCGGCTCGGATCCGCGCTTCCGCTATTCGCCGCTCGGTTATTTCACCCCGAATACCCCGATGGCCAGCAAGAGCGGCCTCGACGTGTTTACCGGTCCGCGCGACTACGAAAAGGTCAAGGCCGAGCTCAAGGCCGCAGGCTATAATGGCGAGAAAGTCGTTCTGCTCGTTCCAGCCGATTCACTCGCTCAGAAGCCGCTTGGCGATATCGCAGCCGATGTGATGCGCAAGGCCGGCATGAACGTCGAATATGTGGCGATCGACTTCGGATCGGTCCTCAAGCGTCGCGTCAACAAGGGCACTGCAGAAGAAGGCGGCTGGAATGCGTTCGTCGGCAACTGGCAGGGCATCGACTGGTTGAACCCGCTCGGCCACAGCACGCTTCGCGGCGATGGCGTCTTTCCCGGCTGGTACAAGAGCGAGAAGATGGAAGCGCTTCGCACACAGTGGATCGAGACTGCGGACGCTGGCGAACAGGTCCGCATCGCAGACGATATCCAGAAGCTGTCTTTCGAGGAAGTGCCCTATTATCCGATCGGCCAGTACAAGCAGCCCGCTCTGCACCGCGCCGATATCGAGGGTATCATGAAGGGCACGTCCGTCTTCTGGAACGTCCGCCGCGTCTGACTCCAATGCGATTCCCTGGGGCCGCCCGTGTCGTTTCGAGCGGGCCGGCCCCGACAAGCAGGAGCCGGTTTCTCGCCTTCGGGCCGGCCGGCCATCACACCAGCAGAAGCCTCGATACCATGCCCCCTAGCATTCAGCAGATTCTCTCCGCCGTCGAAGCACGCCGTGGCGATGTCGAACATCTTTTCGCGACACTCGCAGCCGGCAGCCCCGGTAAGCCCGGCATCCTTCGCGACACATACGGTGCCGGCGAGAATTTCGCACATTCACTCATCGCCGACCACGCAAAGGCACTATCCCTGACCGTCACGCGGGACGCTGCCCTCAACACATTTGCCACCTGGCAAGGCAGTAACCCGCACGCAGGCTCAATCATCATGGGCTCGCATCTCGACAGCGTTCCGCATGGCGGCAATTTCGATGGCGCTGCAGGGGTTGTCGCCGGACTGACGGTAATCGCCGCCCTGAAAGACCTGGGCATCAAGCCCGCCTGCGATGTCGTCGCCATGGGCGTCAGGGCGGAAGAAAGCGTCTGGTTCGGAGTTTCCTATATCGGCAGCCGGTCGGCATTGGGTAGCTTGCCGGATGGCGGGCTCGAAGCCCGCCGGATCGATACAAACCGGACACTGGCCGAACATATAGCCGAATGCGGCGGCGATCCGCAGGCAATCGCCCGCCGGGAAAAATCCGTTGATACCTCTTCCATACGGGCGTTTCTGGAGGTTCATATCGAGCAGGCCCCCAGCCTTGCCGAGATGCAGGTGCCGCTTGCGATATGCAGCGGAATTCCCGGCAATTTCCGCTATCCGGAAGCAAATATCGTCGGCCGCCAGGACCATGTCGGTACGCCCCGCCGTTTTCGCCGGGATGCAGCGATGGCGGCAGCCGACCTTGCCATGGCAATGGATGCAAAGTGGCGCGAGGAGGAGGCAACCGGCGTGCCGCTGGCGATGACATTCGGGCGTTTCCACACGGACTCGGCCATCCATGGCATGACCAGCGTGCCGGGCGCTTTCGCGTTCAGCCTGGATGTCCGTGCCTACGATCCCTCAGTGCTTACCCGTCTCGAGGCATTTTTCCTTGAACAGGTCGCTCGTATCGAAGGCGAACGCGGCGTGCGTTTCGAACTCGGCAAGCGCGCCAGTGCGGCCGTCGGCGTCATGTCGCAGAAGATCATCTCGGAAATGCAGACCGCAGCCGCGGCCGCCGGCCTCGACGTCACTCAGATCGGCAGCCCGGCCTCGCATGACGCGGCAGCCTTTGCGGAAGCCGGTGTCGCCTCGACCATGCTTTTCGTTCGCAATGAAAACGGCAGTCACAATCCGGACGAAGCCATGGAGATCGACGATTTCATGAAGGCATGCGCCCTGCTTGCCTTGTGGGTCGCCGACCATGTCGATTCCCCTCTGGAAAAAACAGCTACGCGAGCGAATACCCTCGCCGAAAACAGCGCATAAGGGGAAAGTCCATGTATGCCTATATTCTGAGACGCATCCTGGCGACCATACCGGTGATGCTGATCGTCGCCTTCATCGTCTTCTCACTTCTTTATCTGACGCCTGGCGACCCTGCGGCGGTCATCGCCGGCGAACACGCAACGGCAGAGGACATTGCACGCATTCGCGCCAATCTCGGTCTGAACGATCCATTCCTCCTCAGGTTCGGCAGCTGGATCGCATCGATCATGCAGTTCGATCTCGGCACATCCCTTTTGACCAAAATGCCTGTGTCGCAAATGATCGGGCAGCGGATCGAACCGACATTGTCCCTGATGCTGCCGACCCTCATCCTGGCGGTCTGCATCGCCGTGCCGCTCGGCGTCATCGCCGCATGGCGCGCCGGCACCAAGGTAGATCACTTCATCACCGTTTTTGCCGTCCTCGGTTTTTCCGTTCCCGTCTTCGTCGTCGGTTATGCGCTGGTCTGGAGTTTTTCCCTGAAGCTCGGCTGGTTGCCGGTTCAGGGTTATGCACCGATCGGCCAAGGTGTTTCGCGCTGGTTCCAGCATCTCGTACTGCCGTGTCTGACGCTGAGTTCAGCCTATATCGCACTGATTACCCGCATCACCCGAACGGCCGTGCTGGAAGTGCTGCAGCAGGATTATATCCGCACCGCTGAAGCCAAGGGCGTCGGCCGCCGCGCCATCCTGTTCGTCCATGCGCTGAAGAACGCCTCGGTTCCCATCATCACCGTCATCGGCATCGGGGTCGCGCTTCTTATCGGCGGCGCCGTCGTAACGGAAAGCGTGTTTGCCATTCCGGGCCTCGGACGCCTGACGATGGAATCGATCATGCGGCGCGACTACCCGGTGATCCAGGCGATCGTCCTGCTGTTTTCCATTTCCTACGTTCTCGTCAACCTGCTGATCGACATCGCCTACACCTTCGTCGATCCGCGCATCCGCTATTGAAGGGAGCGAAACGATGTCTGCCATCAACACATCCGCAAGCGGCTTCCTCAAGGAAACGACGCGTTATCCCACCGTCATTGCCGGAGCCATCCTGCTCGGCATCATCCTTCTGATCGCATTTCTCACACCGCTGCTGTCGAACACCGATCCGTCCTACATCGACGCTGCACGTCGCGCCCAGCCTGCCTCGGCCAGCCACTGGTTCGGCACAGACATGCTCGGTCGCGACCTCTATACGCGCGTTCTCTACGGCGCACAGGTCTCGTTGATCGTCGGCTTTGCGGTGGCGGTTCTGTCGACGATTGGCGGCCTTGCCATCGGCCTGATGTCGGGTTTCGTCAAGGCAATCGACACCGTCGTGATGCGGTTTATGGACGGCCTCATGTCCATTCCGGCGATCCTGCTTGCCGTGGCGCTGATGTCGATCAGCAAAGGATCGGTGACCAACGTCATCATCGCCATCACCATTGCGGAAATCCCGCGAACGGCACGACTGGTACGCGGCACGGTGCTCAGCTTGCGTGAGCAGCCCTATGTCGAAGCCGCCGTCGCCGGAGGCACACGCCTGCCGACGATCATTTTCAAGCATATCCTTCCCAACACGCTTGCGCCTCTGATCGTCCAGGCGACCTATGTCTGCGCCAGCGCGATGATTTCGGAATCGATCCTGTCCTTCATCGGAGCGGGCGTGCCTCCCGTCATTCCCTCCTGGGGCAATATCATGGCCGAGGGGCGTGCCCTCTGGCTGGTGAAGCCCTTCATCATCTTTTACCCGGCAGTCTTCCTGTCGATCACGGTCCTCGCCATCAATCTCCTCGGCGACGGACTGCGTGACATGCTGGACCCCCGCAATGCCCAAAGAACGACGTCCCGGTGAGCGCCATGATCATGTCAGACTCTCTTCATCCGGCACCTGAAACGACTTCCGATGCAGTCCTTTCCGTGCGCGACCTCACCGTTTCTTTCGGTTCTGCCGATTACTGGAAATCTGTCGTCCGCAATATTTCCTTCGATGTCGGCGCCAACGAGACTGTCGCCGTGGTCGGCGAGTCCGGGTCAGGCAAGAGCGTTACGGCTCTTGCAATCATGCGGCTCCTGCCCAATGCGACAAGCCGGATCGACGGCCGGATATTGCTCAACGGCCGCAATGTGCTCGATCTGCCGCCTCAGGCCATGCAGGCCCTGCGCGGTGATGAGGCGGCAATGGTCTTCCAGGAGCCGATGACCAGCCTCAATCCGGTTCTGACCATCGGCTTCCAGCTGGCGGAAGCGTTAAAATGGCATCGCGATCTCTCCAATGCCGAGGCGCTCGCCGAGGCACGCAGGCTGCTCGACCATGTCCGCATTCCAGCCGCCGAACGGCGGCTGGCGGAATATCCGCACAACCTTTCCGGCGGTATGCGGCAACGCGTTATGATCGCGATGGCGCTCGCCTGCCGCCCGAAACTGCTCATTGCTGACGAACCGACGACAGCGCTCGACGTCACCATCCAGGCGCAGATCCTCGACCTCATTCGGGAATTGCAGGCCGATGGCGGCATGTCCGTGCTTTTCATTACCCACGACATGGGTGTCGTCGCCGAGATCGCCGACCGCACGGTGGTGATGTTCCGCGGTGACCAGGTGGAAACCGAACGTACCGAAGCGATATTCCAGCGGCCCGTCCATCCTTACACAAGGGCATTGCTGGCTTCCGTGCCTCGGCTCGGCTCCATGCGCGGCACCGAACTACCGGTTCCTTTCCCCAAGGTGGATATGGAAACCGGCGCAATTCAGGAACCAGAGAAACCAGCAGCGGCACCGGCTCGTTACCGGCCGACGGTCCTTGACGTGCAGAACCTGGTGACGCGGTTCGACATCCGTTCGGGCCTGCTCAACCGCATCTCAGGGCGGGTTCATGCCGTCGAGAATGTTTCCTTTTCGATCGCCGAAGGCGAAACGCTGGCGCTGGTCGGAGAATCCGGTTGCGGCAAGTCCACGACCGGGCGCTCGATCATGAGGCTGACCGAGCCTGTCTCGGGCTCCATCACCGTCGACGGTTTCGATGCCAAGTCGGTTCGTGGCCCCGACCTGCGTCGGATGCGTCGTAGTATCCAGATGATCTTTCAGGATCCATTCTCCAGCCTTAATCCCCGCGCGCGGATTGGTTCTTCGATTGCCGAGCCTTTCCTCGAACACGGCCTTGGCACGCGCGCTGAGGCCATGGAGAAGGTCGCGGAAATTCTGCGCCGCGTCGGCCTGGGGCCGGATGCGATCGAACGATTTCCACACCAGTTCTCCGGCGGCCAGCGTCAGCGCATCTGCATAGCGCGTGCGCTTATGCTGGACCCGAAGCTGATCGTCGCCGATGAGTCCGTCTCGGCGCTGGACGTTTCCGTGAAGGCACAGGTTGTCAACCTGATGATGGAATTGCAGGCGTCTCTCGGCGTCTCCTTCCTCTTCATCAGTCACGACATGTCGGTGGTGGAACGCATCGCCCATCGGGTGGCGGTCATGTATCTGGGCGAAATCGTCGAGATCGGCTCGCGAACCGCAATTTTCGAGAACCCGCAGCATCCCTATACCAAGCGCCTGCTTTCAGCCGTCCCGATCCCCGATCCCACTTTACGCCGGGGGCCAAGCGCCGCCGCGCCATTGGAATTGAAAAGCCCTATTCGCTCGATCGACTATGTTCCGCAAAAGCGCGAATTCCGCGAGATTTCAGCGGATCACAAGGTTCAGGTCTGGGGGAAGGAATGGGAAACGGAGGCCTGAGGACGCTTACACGCCTGTCACAAGCAGAGAACGAAAAAAGGGAGGCAATTGCCTCCCTTTTTATGTCGCTACTGACCACCGACTCACGTCCGACATTCGTCAATTGAATGCGTCAGCGGGTGAGGCTAACGCTCCGGATCAGGATGCGAAGGCCGCCCGGGCTTCCGGCAGGTCCCATATGCGGGCAATCGCTGCACTTCCGGCCTCGGTGATTACCGCCTCGTCGGCTAGCGTATAGGCGCCATTCTCAACCAGAACCCGGCCATCGACGATGACACTGTCGATATTGGCCCTGTTGGCGAGTGCGACAAGCGCCTTCATGGGATCGAACAGCGGCTGCAGATGAGGATGAGTCATGTCGACTATCGTCAAATCTGCGGTGGCACCGGGGCGGATTTCCCCGAGGTCCGGGCGCTTGATCGCGGCCGCGGCCTGAACCGTCACGGCATCGATCATCGTCGGCGAGGATGCGACGGTCGCATCACCGGAGACGATCTTGGAAATCATCGCTGCCGCATTGATCTCTCCGAGCAGGTCCATGTTGTAGCCGTCGGTGCCGACCACGGTCCGAATGCCTTTTTCGGCAAAGCGGGAGAAGGCGGCGGTCTTGCCTGTGCGCGCAAAGACCCGCGGGCAGTTGAGAACAGTCATATCGCGTTTCGCCATCAGGTCGAGGTCGGTATCAGAGCAGGCAATGCAATGCGCTGCCAGAAGATCCGGTCCGAGCAGGCCGAGCCAGTCGAGATATTCCGCAGGGGTGCGCCCGTCGTAACGCTGGCCGATCACTTCGACTTCACGCACGCTCTGGGCAAGATGTGTGGTCACCTGAACGCCGAGTTCGCGGGCACGTGCGTGAGCTGCACGCAGCAGGTCGGGATCGCAGGTATCCGTCGCATGCGGGCTCATCGTGACCTGGATACGCCCGCCGTCCAGTCCATGCCATTTGCCGTGGATGGTGTTCCAGGTGGCAAGATCTCGCTCGGAATCGCTGCCTGACGCGTCAGCAACATCATATTGCACGACGCCCTTTGCATCAGCCTTCGGATTGGCGCTGGAAAACAGATAGGGCGCGCCATAGAAGCGCAGTCCCATTTCGAGCGCCGCATCGAACATTTCGGGTATCCCGTTACGGAACGGTTCCATCACCGTCGTCGCACCACCCTTGAGAAGCTGCAGGATGCCGAGGCGCCCGATCGCCATGCGCTCCTCGGGCGTCAGGATGTCGATGCCGCTTTTCGTCAGAGGCAGAAGCACGCTGTAGACGACGCTCTGGCTATTCTTGCGACCTCCACCGTCCTCCGCATGGGTACGGGCGACAGCTTCGGAGAAGCAGTGATTGTGCAGGTTCAGCAACCCTGGAAGAATGAACCGTCCGGGACGGTCGAGCACATGATCGGCATTCGCCGGCCGAGATGCGGAAACGGCAGCGATCCGATCTCCTTCGATCACCACCCACTGGTCGCGTTTGACAACCGGCAAGCCTTCCTCGCGAACGAGGACGTAGCTGCCATAAACGGCTGTGGTTCCGGTTGCCTTCTGCGGCACTTGCGGCATGTCATTACTCCGTTAATCGTGAAAACGCGCCGTCCTCAGGCCTCGCGACACGCAGTTGCGGCGCGCCCGCAAGGCGCATCGCCGCGATGCTTCATCGATGGCCTCCGTCACTTCGAGCGACGAGTTCGGATTGATGATCAATATCTGCATGACTTTTATTCGAGGAAAGGAAGCCGACAAAGCACTTGGCGCTGGATTTGCAGGATCACAAAATCCGGAGCACCTGATTTGCCATAGCTTAGCCGAGAGGTTCTCATGACGGCAGTCGAGACGGCTATAATAAAAACCGTCCTGCTATTCGAGGTGATTATAGGTGAATGAGTTCCCATGCGGCATACTATTTGCCTATTGAATGGAACAGCATGGATATATCGAGCGAAATTATATGAACCTGCGTCAACTGGAACTGCTTCGGGCGGTCATTCGCAACGAAACGACGATAGGCGCGGGGCGTGAGCTAGGGCTCTCTCAGCCGGCGGTCAGCAATGCAATCAAGCATCTGGAAACGCAACTCGGCTTTCCCCTGTTCGAGCGGATTAACAACCGCCTGTTTCCGACCATGGAAGCCCGTTCGCTGTATGAAGACTCCGAGCCGATCTTCTCGCTGCACGCCGCGCTTGAATTGCGGGTGCAGGACTTTCGTGAACACAAGGCCGGCCATGTGCGGATCATTGCGACCCCACCCATGGGTTACAGCATCATCCCCAAGGCGCTGTCGGCGTTCCGACGCGATATGCCCAATGTGAAGGTCTCCTTCGATGTACGGCGATTGGAGCATGTTCTGGACAGCGTCGACGCCGGCATTGCAGAGCTGGGGTTTGTCATGGCGCTGGGCGAGCATCAGCCGATGCTTGATACCGAACGGCTCTACTCCGGTAGCATGGTTTGCGTCATGCCGCTCGGACATCCACTTGCGGATAAAACCGTCATCATGCCGGAGGATTTGGCACAGCACACGTTCATTGCGCTCGACCGCCACACGCGCATGGGAAATCTTGTTCGTACAATTTTCGACAAGGCAAACGTGCCATACCAATTCTCGATCGAGGTTCGTTATTGCCACGCGGCCTGCATATTGGCCAGTAATGGCGTCGGGGTTGCGATCGTCGATCCTTTATCGCCGCTCTGTGTACAGCAGGATGCGATCGTGGTGCGCCCGCTCAGCACCTCCTGCGAGGTCAGTGCGTCGGCCGTACAATCAGGGAAAAGGCCGTTATCGCGTGTTGCAAAAGCCTTTCTTCGAAGCGTTAGGGTCGCGATGGTACAACACGCCACACTGAATACGCAGGCTTGAGCCTTCTATTCGCGGGGTTGCAATCCCTGAGTACTTCTGACCCTGACTATAATAAATAGGGCAGGATTATTCGGCGCGCGAATAGACATCTTTGCCAACCACCCTGTTTTCATCGCGTCAGCCCGATCTATTCCAAATGCGACTAGATTCTACGAAATTAATTCGTTGGGCTGAAAAAATTCTCATTCGCATTCTTTCCGCGCATACCAGTCCGGCAACGCTAGCGGCCGGATACTCTGTGACAAAGAAAAAATGGGAACAGATATGAGAAGTGCAAAATCAATATTCGCCCCGGCCGTCTTTCTCGCCGCGACACTGCTTACCCCATACACCTCGAATGCCTCGGAACTTGTCGTGCCGCCAGCACTGAAGGAAAAAGGCAACATAATTGTCGCGATCGAATCGACCTATCCGCCGATGGCCTATCGGAACCCGAAGACCAATGAACGACTTGGCTTCAATGTCGACCTGGTCACCGCAATGGCCCAAAAAATGGGTATTGAGGTCAAATGGGAAGAGCTGAGTTTCGAACAGTTGGCGACCGCCTTGGAAGTTGGGCGCGTCGATCTTGTGGGAACCGCGATCAGCGATCTTCCGAGTCGCCGCGAGAAAATGACATTCGTGGATTATCTGCGCACCGGGGCACAGCCCTTCACGACCGTTGCCAATGCGCAAAAGTTGAAGACCAGTGCCGACCTCTGCGGATTGACCGTAGGAGCGCCCAGCTCAACGAATTATTTCCCTGCTACAAAAGCATGGAATGAAAAGAATTGCGTCGGCACCGGCAAGGCTACAATGACCGTGAACGGCACGCAAGGCGCCACTGCGGCGCGCCTGGATCTCAAGCAGGGTCGCCTCGATGCCGCCGTGCTTGGCCCGGAATATGTAAGCCACCTGATGCGAGACGAGCCTGACACCTATGTTCTCGTCGGCGATCCGCTGATCGAGACGCTTTTCGGTCTTGCCGTTAGCAAGAAAGATCCGGCCATGCGGGACGCGGTGGCAGGAGCGGTCACCTCCCTCATCAAGGACGGTACCTATATGTCCCTGCTCAAGAAGTACGGCCTGGAAAGACAAGCAATGGCCGAGGTGAAAATCGACGCAGGCCAGTAAAAGCCGCCGAAAGGCAAGCCTTCTTTCCCTTCGGCCGTCATCATGGCCGAAGGTATCTCTTTCAGGAATTCAAGCAGGTCAATGACAGACACGATTACCATCGATTTTTCGGAAATAGAGCCGCGTGACAAATACAAGATCATGATCGGCACGATCGTACCCAGGCCAATCGCCTGGGTAACGACGGTCGATGCCGGCGGCCGGCCCAATGCAGCCCCCTACAGCTTTTTCGGTTGCCTCAGTTCCGATCCGCCGATCATCGGCCTGGGCATCGAATACCGAGCCGATGGCCGTTCAAAGGACACCGCTCGCAACATTCGCGATGTCGGCGTTTTTACGGTGAACATAGTCTCCCATTCGCTCGCCGATGCAATGAACACCACTGCTTTCCCATTTGACGAACATGTCAACGAAGCCGAAATGGCGGGATTGACCCTTCGTACGGGCATCAAGGTCGCGTCTCCAGCAATCGCTGAATCTCCCGCGGCACTGGAATGCAGGCTGCATAGCTTCATCGACCTAGGCAAATCGCGAGAAATTATTCTTGGCGAGATCGTCGCCGCACGACTGCGAAGCGACATCGTCAACGAGCGTTTCCACATAGACCCAATAGCACTCGACGCCGTTGGAAGGATGGGAGGTAGCGCCTATTCAACCACGAGAGACTGTTTCGATATCAAGCCGCCCACCCTTTGAAATCTACGTTCCAACCGGGGACACCCTTGGCTGGAACAATGTGGGATTTCATCTGGATGTGTCCGCCTTCGGGCGCCGAAATCTTGAAGGCACACGCCAAACATAGGCGTGGGACTGGCAACAATGCTGCTGCGACACGCCGGGAAGTGCGGTCAGCGTCGCTGATGGAGCGCTATTCCTCAAGACGCTTGACAACCAACACCACAAGACTTCCAGAATTAGGCAGGGTTTCTGCACGAAGAAATCGAAATCTGGTGCAATCCTCTAAGGTCCGCTATGGGAAATAATGTAAATTATTTATTCTGGCGGGGAGAAAATGTCGATGAAAGACTTGGGCGATCTCCAGATTTTCGCCAAGGTCGCGTCGACGCGCAGCATGTCGGAGACCGGCCGCATTCTCGGCATTTCTCCTGCCGTCGTCTCCAAGGCGATCAAGCGTCTTGAAACTTCACTAGGGGTACGACTACTCCAGAGAACGACCCGACAGATCGCGGTCACCGAGACGGGGCAAGCATTTTACGAGCGTGTTATCGAAATTCTGGCAAGCGTGCAGGAAGCCGAGAATTTCGTTTCGGGACGTTCCGCAGAAATCGCGGGCGAGTTGAGGGTAAGTGCTCCGACTTCTTTCGGGCGAATGCATGTAGCACCGCATCTCAGAGGCTTTATGGAGCTTTATCCGAATGTTTCTGTAGAGCTCGTGTTGTCTGACGCCTTCACGGATATCATCAGTGAAGGCTATGATCTCGCCATCCGTATCTCCGCTCTCAAGGATTCCGGACTGGTCGCGCGAAAACTGGCGGCAACCCGACGGATACTCTGTGCCTCCCCGGAGTATCTCGCGCAGTTTGGCGTTCCCGAGACAATGCGGGAGTTGGCAAATCACACATGCCTGCCGGCACACAACGGGGAGCCCTGGCGACTGGATGGGCCGGAAGGACCTCTCACCTATCGTCCCGAGGGCAAACTGAAGACGAATTCCAGCGAAGTTGTCCGTGAAGCGGTGATTTCCGGACTTGGCATAGCGTTGCGCTCCACGTGGGATATCGGCACGGAGCTTTCGACAGGCCGTCTGGTGCAGGTGCTTCCAGGTTACGAAGGGCCGCAAAACACAACGGTCTCGGCTGTCTATCCCAGCCGTCAGTTCATTCCGCCAAAGGTTCGCGCATTTTCGGAACATCTTCAGCGGATCTACGGATCAGAACCTTATTGGGAAACGACAGGTTCAAAAAAATGATTTTATCCTTTTGGGAACAAGTCATTTTCATTGATGTCTGTTGTAATTACCAATCATTCGCCGCCATCTTTCGCAGAATAGAAACGTTTTAGGGGAGAAACCGTATGGCACGCAAGGAAATCGCCGGTCTTCAGATTGACGAGCAACTCTATCGCTTCTTGGTGGAGGAAGCTCTTCCCGATACGGGCGTCGATACCGATCGCTTTTTCGAGCAGTTCTCGGCGATCGTCCATGAGCTGGCTCCGAAAAACCGCACCCTTCTCGTCAAGCGCGATGCCTTCCAGGCTCAGATCGACGACTGGTACCGGAAGAACGGTGCGCCGAGCGATATGGCTGCCTACGAGGCCTTTCTCCGTGAGATCGGCTACCTTCTGCCCGAAGGCCCTGATTTCCAGGTTTCGACAGAAAACGTCGATCCGGAAATCGCCACTATCGCCGGCCCTCAGTTGGTCGTGCCGGTGATGAATGCCCGCTACGCCCTGAATGCCGCCAATGCTCGCTGGGGTTCGCTCTATGATGCGCTTTACGGCACCGACGCGATCCCGGAAAACGAGGGTGCCGATAAGGGTAAGGGATACAATCCGGTCCGCGGTGCGAAAGTCATTGCCTGGGTGCGCGATTTTCTTGATCGCTCTGCACCGCTCTCCGGTGCGAGCTGGAACGATGTTGCGTCATTCAAGATTGATGCCTCGGCCCTGTTCGTGACGCTCACCGATGGACAGGTAACGGGGCTCACCGATCCGGCTCAATTTGCCGGCTATCTGGGTAAAGCTGCGGCGCCGACGCAGATCCTCCTGAAGAAGAACAATCTCCATGTCGAGATCCTGATCGATGCGACGACCGCAATCGGCAGGCAAGATCCGGCACATATCTCGGATGTCTGGGTTGAATCGGCGATTACCACGATCATGGACTGCGAGGATTCGGTCGCAGCCGTCGATGCCGAAGACAAGGTCGTCGTCTACCGCAACTGGCTCGGCCTGATGAAGGGCGATCTGACGGAAGAGGTGTCCAAAGGGGGCAAGACATTCACCCGCAAGCTCAATCCTGATCTTGACTATACGGCACCGGACGGCTCGAGTTTCGAGCTCAAATGCCGATCGCTGATGCTGGTTCGCAATGTCGGCCACCTGATGACGAACCCGGCTATCCTCGATCGCGACGGCGCTGAAGTGCCGGAAGGCATCATGGATGCAATGGTCACCGCATTGATCGCCATCCACGATATCGGCCGGACCGGCGGCCCCAAGGGCCGCAGGAAGAATTCACGGCTTGGCTCTATGTATGTGGTGAAACCAAAGATGCACGGGCCGGAAGAAGTCGCCTTCGCCGCCGAAATTTTTTCGCGCGTGGAAGAGGCGCTCGGCCTGCCCAGGAATGCCATCAAGATGGGCATCATGGACGAGGAGCGGCGCACGACGGTCAATCTCAAGGAAGCGATCCGGGCCGCGAAAGATCGTGTCGTCTTCATCAACACCGGCTTCCTCGACCGCACCGGCGACGAAATCCATACCTCGATGGAAGCCGGCCCGATGATCCGCAAGGGTGATATGAAACAGGCTGCATGGATCGCGGCCTATGAGAACTGGAATGTCGATATCGGGCTCGAATGCGGTCTTTCCGGCCATGCCCAGATCGGCAAGGGCATGTGGGCGATGCCCGACCTCATGGCGGCGATGCTTGAGCAAAAGATCGGCCACCCGAAGGCGGGCGCCAATACCGCCTGGGTTCCGTCACCGACGGCGGCAACGCTACATGCTACCCACTATCACACGGTCGATGTGGCAGCAGTTCAGAAGAGCCTGAAGAGCCGTGCCCGGGCCAAGCTTTCCGACATTCTTTCCGTGCCGGTTGCGCCGCGCCCCAACTGGACGCCGGAGGAAATCAGCCGCGAACTCGACAACAATGCACAAGGCATTCTCGGTTATGTCGTGCGCTGGATCGACCAGGGCGTCGGCTGCTCCAAGGTGCCGGACATCAATAATGTCGGCCTGATGGAGGACCGCGCGACCCTGCGCATCTCGGCCCAGCACATGGCCAACTGGCTGCACCACAAGGTCGTGACCGAAGACCAGATCGTCGAGACGATGAAGCGCATGGCAAAGGTGGTCGATGGCCAGAACGCCGGTGATCCGCTCTATAGTCCGATGGCAAAAGACTTCGACGGCTCTATCGCGTTTGAGGCGGCACTCGATCTGGTTCTGAAGGGGCGCGAGCAGCCGAATGGTTACACCGAGCCGGTCCTTCACCGTCGCAGGCTGGAGCTGAAGGCAAAGGCCGGTTGATCCAGAGCCACCTCCAATGAGCAAAAAGCCGCCGGGAATGTCCTCGGCGGCTTTTTCGGTTTCGCAATTGTGGCGTCCTTACCGGATCAGGCCGTTTCCCTGATCTGGCAAGAAGGATCGCTTGCTGGACGTAACCGCACCCTACACGACCTTCTGCCCCACCGATCGCCCTACCCCTTGCGGCACCGGCAGCCTGGCATGAGCGTCTGCTATGGGCGCAAGTCTGGCCAGAATATCCGCCGGTGCGGCGGAAGACTTGCCGGCCTTGGCACTCACATGCAGCATCAGTTGTTCGGCGGTCGCAAGAACCTCGCCGCTCTGCGCATCATGAATGGTGGTAAAATACCGGATGCGTTTTTCATCGAAGCCAAGCACCTGCAGCGTTGCATAAAGCACCTGCCCGAGCTTTGCCTCGCCGAGATGCCGGATATGGGTCTCGACCGTATAGTAGCTGTGTCCCGCTTCGACATAGGCGAAGTCGACACCGATCAGCCGCAAAAGCGCATCGGACGTGTCGCCGAAAACCTGCAGATAACGGTGTTCAGTCATGTGACCGTTATAATCCACCCATGCAGCGCTTACCCTTGTATCGACCAGCCGCAACGGCTGCGAAATGTCCGGCGCATCCTTCCTGCAGCCACCCTTTGCCCAGAGAAGCTTTTCGAAATCGGCCAGCACCTTCCCGGAACCCCAGCCCTTTCCGCCATCTCCCGCCTTGAGAGCCTGCATGATGCCGACCAGGTTCTCGTCACGGATACGCTCAAGCTCGCGTATGCCGCGAGCGCCGGACTGCGCGTCCGATTGCGCCGCGATCTTGTCGACCAGCGCATCATCGAGATCGACCACATCCGTCAGCTTCGTCCAGGGCCATGAAAGGCAGGGGCCGAACTGCGCGAGAAAATGGCGCATGCCCGCCTCGCCGCCGGCAATCCGATAGGTTTCGAACAGGCCCATCTGAGCCCAGCGCATGCCGAAGGAATAGCGGATCACGTCATCCAGCGTCTCGGTATCGCAGATGTCGTCATGGATCAGCCACAGCCCCTCGCGCCATATGGCTTCCAGCAGCCGGTCGCCGACGAACGCCTCTATCTCCTTTTTCAGGATGACGCCCTTCATCCCGATCGGCGCCAGCCTGTCTTTGGCGCACTCCAGCGTCTCGGGCGATGTCTTCTCCCCACCGACCAGTTCGGCCAGCGGCAGAAGATAAACCGGGTTATAGGGATGGGCGACGAACATCCGCTCGGGATGTTGCATGTCACGTTGCAGTTCGGTCGGCATGATGCCCGAGGTCGACGAACCGATCAGTGCTTCCGGATCGGCATATCTGTCGATCTCGGTGAGCACGTTTCGCTTGAGGTCGACGCGCTCGGGTACGCTTTCCTGAATCCAGTCAGCCCCTGCGACAGCCTCTTCCACGCTCCCGCAGAAGCTCAGCCTTCCCTTTGGCGGCAGTGGCGCCATGGTCAGCATGGCATAGGCGCGCTCGGCATTCGCCAGCACCTCGCCAACGATACGTTTGGCTTCCGGATGCGGATCGTACATCGACACGTCTATCCCGCCGAGCAGGAAACGGGCCGCCCATGCCCCGCCGATCACGCCCCCGCCGATACAGGCGGCCTTCTGGATGCTCGTCATGAATTCTTCCCTTGTTTCGTCCGGCCTAACCACTGCCCCTCACCCTAACCCTCTCCCCGCAAGCGGGGAGAGGGGACGTGCCCTGCTCAACTTTCGAGAGGAACGGAGACGTTGCGACACCTGTCCTTCTCCCCGCGCGCGGGGAGAAGGTGCCGGCAGGCGGATGAGGGGCACACCCCGACCTCTACCGCTTCACCAGCTTCAGCTTCTCGCGCACCGCATCCGGCCCGATGATCTTCGCCCCCATGCCCTCGATCACCCCGACAGCCTTCTCCACAAGCTGCGCATTGGTGGCGAGCTGCCCCTTGCCGGCGTAGAGATTGTCCTCAAGCCCAACCCGGACATTGCCGCCGGCAAGAACCGCGGCCGCCGGATAGGCAAGCGCATTTCGGCCGATCGAGAAGGCCGAAAAGGTCCAGCTCTTCGGCACGTTGTTGACCATTGCCATGAATGTGTTGAGATCGTCCGGCGCACCCCAGGGAATGCCCATGCAGAGCTGGATCAGCACCGGGTCCTCGATCAGCCCCTCCTCCACCAGTTGCTTGGCGAACCACAGGTGACCGGTATCGAAGGCTTCGATCTCGGGACGCACGCCGAGCGCCGTCATCTGCCGCGCCATTTCGCGCAGCATCGAAGGCGTGTTGGTCATCACGTAATCGCCGAGTGAAAAGTTCATTGTGCCGCAATCGAGCGTGCAGATTTCCGGCAGGCAGGCGGCCACATGCGCAACACGCTCGGTCGCACCCGCCATATCGGTGCCATCGGGATTATAAGGGAATGGCGCCTCGACATTGCCGAAGACCAGATCGCCACCCATGCCAGCCGTCAGGTTCAACACGACATCCACATCAGCAGACCGAATGCGATCGGTGACTTCCTTGTAGAGTTCAAGGTTGCGCGCCGCTGCCCCGGTCTCGGGGTTTCGAACGTGACAGTGAACCACTGCCGCCCCTGCCCTGGCGGCATCGATAGCCGAGTCCGCAATCTCTTTCGGGGTGATCGGAACGTGACCGGATTTTCCGGTCGTATCGCCGGCACCGGTCACGGCACAGGTAATGAAGACCTCGCGGTTCATCTCGAGCGGCATTGTTCCCTCCTTTTCGCTGCCGCCATTACGAGCGAGGGAAAAGGAAAATGCTTTCCACTATCGGCACTGCTCTATACATTTTCGGAATGCTGCAAAGGGAAGCGCATGGATGATAACCAGCATATCGACATTCTCCTTCTGCCTGAAACCAACCTCATTCTGCTATCCTCGGTCATCGAGCCCTTACGCGCTGCAAACCGTATCGCCGGACGCAATCTCTACCGCTGGACGATCTACTCTCCTGACGGCCGGCCGGTCGAGACAACGTCCGGCATCCCCGCCCCTGTCTCAGGCGCATTCCGCCCTGGCCGCGAAACCGATCCGCTTTTTGTTCTGGCCAGTTACAACTGGAAAAGCGCGGCAACCCGCGAACTGAAATTTCTCCTGTCGCGAACCGCCCGCCACAGGATATCGATCGCCGGCATAGAGAGCGGCGCTTTCATCCTCGCCGAAGCCGGTCTGCTCAACGGTTTCTCGGCTACCAGCCATTGGGAGGATTTCGACGATTTCTCCCGCGCCTACCCGCAGGTCACCATGGTCCGCGAGCGGTTCGTCATCGACGCCAAGCGTATCACCACCGGTGGGCCTCTCCCGACGCTCGACCTCATGCTGGAACTGATCCGCCGCACCAACGGCTATTCACTGGCGCTCGAAATATCGAGGCTGTTCATTTACGAGCAGGAGCGCAGCGAAAAAGATCGTCCCGATCATCCGCTCATCAGCAGCACGGGAAAAATCGACCCGCGCGTGCAGGCTGCTGTGAAGCTCATGGAGAAGACGGTCGAGGCACCGCTCTCTCTGTCAAAACTTGCCAGACGATCGGGCGTAAGCATTCGCCACCTTCAGGATCTCTTTCACCAGACGATGGGGGTCGCGCCTCATGCCCACTATCTCGCACTTCGCCTCAACGCCGCTCGTCGAAAGGTGATCGAGACCAGAGCGAGTTTTGCCGATATTGCCGCCGAAACCGGCTTCAACTCCGCTTCGGCATTTTCGCGCAGCTACCGCGCCAGTTACGCCGAAAGCCCCAGCGAGACGCGCCGCCGTCTGAAACCTGCGATCGGACACTGAAAGCGGAGCCGACAGCCAAACGTGTCTCGAGCACGAAAGATGAAGCCGCAGCAGCCTGTCCGTTAACGGATCGTGAAACCCTTGGGCATAGCCTGGATATGGGACAGGTGGTGTCGAGATCACATCGTTATGCGGAAAATCCCGACAGGCTAACATCTTGAAAAATAGACGTCAGCAACACGAAACGAAACCTAATCAAACGTTTCGTTTCGCTACTGGATAGTTAACCATATCTGGCTGAAGGCTCGACGCAGGCAGATCCTGCTGATTCGTATTATAGGCTTAAGAGCATCGTCTGAAAATATGCGATCCCGGTTATCAAAAGCCTTGTTTTCCGGCACCTGCGGAAAGACGTTGACAGCTGTCAACAGCCCTCCACTGACGTATCAATCAGCACAGCTTCGGCCTTCGGCGCAACTCGGAAAGATGCCCCTCCCCTATTGCCGGGGGCGAGACGCGCCATCCTACGAAAGACTGTGACATATCGGAACCAAGACCGATAGGCAGCGCGTCCTCCGCCGGACCTAAGCCCCCAAAGCAATAAAGCGGATCGCTGTTGACAGCTGTCAACAGCCTCATCCGGCAACTGGGCTCTCCGCACCCTATCCGGCCAGCGCAACGCTCAAACGCTGGCGAGCCAATCCGCCCTGTAACCAGAAAGGCCGGAGCCATCGATTGCAACGGCCGGAACGCCACGGCGGTCAGCCGGCTTGATGCCCGCCAACAGAGCCGCCCCCTGGCTCGTGCCGGTCGAACCCGGAAAGGCAAATACTCCCCTGCCCGTCAGGCTGGACAATAGACTGAGATAGAGCGCGTTGAGAGCAAACGGTCCTTCGACGAGGATAGGGCCCCTGCCGCCTGCCAGATCAAGGCAGGTCTCCGTCATCAGCGCAAAATAGAGACAGGCCGCAGCCCATCGCTCATCAGCAGACGCGCTCTCCCCATTCACCCATTTTCGCTCGCGCCCCGGGAACGGCCCTGATCCGGCAACGACATTCGGCAACAGCATCAGGCGTTTCCCGATAACGCCAGGCAATGCGGCCCTTGCCCGATCCTGATCCAGAATGCCCAGTTCGCCTGTCAGAATTTCGAACTCCCGGCCACCCATGAAACGGGCCGAGGGGACGACACGTCCGTATGCGTCGACATTCGCCAACGCGTCGCGCATCATATCCAGCCGGTCGACATCGCCGCCAACGGCGAAATTGATGACCCATGTACCCGTCGAAACCACAGCGAATGGCGCGTCCCTTTCCGTAAGGTACGGCAAAAGGGAAGCGTTGGAATCGTGAATGCCGCAAAACACCGGTACAGGTTCGGGCAGGGAAATTCCCGAAACAATATCAGCGCGGACCATACCGACCTGATCAAAGGCCGAATGCACCGGAGCCATCAGGTCACGAATATCCAACACATCGACGAGCGAGGAATAACGTCCCTCATGGGGCCTCCAGAGATCCGTATGGCAACCGAGCGACGTCACCTCGTTGGCAGCGGCACCGGTCAGCCTGTAGGCCCAATATTGCGGGTAGGTCAGGATCGTCCGGACGCGCGAAAACGCCTCGGGAAAGGCCGACTTCTGATAATGGATCTGGGCACCCAGATTAAGTCCACCGGACAGACGCGGCGAAAAGGTCTCGGCAAAATCCGGGCGGATCTCGTCGTAAGCCCGCTGGATATCTTCGGGATACTGATGCTCGTAATCGAGAGCCGGCAAGGCCAATTGCCCATCCGCATCGATCAACGCAGCCGCAGCGCCGTGTGTCGTGATCGAAATGGCATCGAAGCCCGGCGCCTTGGCGAAATCGGCCAGCGTCTCAAGCAGAAAAGCCCAGAGCGCCTCGACATCGTAATGAGGGTAGGGCGGGCCCGAGAGAACCCGGTTTGGCATGCGTCGCATCCCGATTTCCGCACCGCTTGCGGCATCGAAGATCACGACCTTTGCATTCGTCTTGCCGATATCGAGGACGGCGATCCTTTCGAATGCACTCATTGCAGATGAAACACCGTGACCAGATCGCTCTGAACCGGCGAATTGTCCGGATTGCTTTCCATGATATCCGCCATATGCGCCCACCAGCGCTTCATCACCGGATGCTCCGGCAGGCTCGCCATTGAATGATCGACCGGCCGCGACAGCACGCCGAACAGCGCGTTTGTCTCGCGGTCGAGATGGATGGAATAATCCCGCACACCCGCCTCGCGCAGAAGCGCCCTCAGCTCCGGCCAGATCTCGTCATGGCGCTTGCGATATTCGGCCTCCATGCCGGGGTTCAGTTTCATCTTGAATGCGTATTTCTCTAAAATCATTTTGTACTCATGAACCTGATGCGGCGCACCACGATGGGCAGCGCGATGGTGATGATCAGAAGAAGGCCGACAAAGATCGACATGACGATGCCCGGCACGTTGAGAAGACCGAGCCCGAAGGTGACGAGGCCCATGACGAAGGCCGCGATGACGACGCCGGCAATCGTGCCCGCGCCGCCGAGAATGGAGACGCCGCCGAGCACGACCATGGTGACGATCTCCAGTTCCCAGCCTTGAGCGATCGAGGGGCGGGTGGAGCCGAGCCGCGAGGTGAGGCAGACGGCGGCAATGCCGGACATCAGGCCGGTCAGCAGAAACAGCTTGAACTTGATCCGCTCAACCGGAATGCCGGAAAAACGTGCCGCAAATTCGTTATTGCCGATGACGAAAACCTGCCGGCCGAAATTGGTCGCGTGCAGCACGATGCCGAAGATGATCGCGAGCACGATGAACAGCACGAATTCGAACGAGAAGACCCAGAAGACATAACCCTGCCCGAAGTAAGCGAAATCGGCCGGATATTTGCCATAGGCCTGGTCACCGAGCGTGATGTAGGAAATCCCGCGAAACAGGCTCATCGTGCCGATGGTGACAACGATCGATGGCAGCTTCAGCACCGAGACCAGCGTGCCATTGATCGCACCGCAGACAAGCCCGACACTGATGCCGACCGCCACCAGCCCCGGCGCACCGATCCCCATCTGGGCCGCCGCCCCCATGGCGGTGGAGGCGAGCGCAATGATCGCAGCAACCGAAAGATCGATCTCACCGACAATGATCAGCATCGCCATGGCAAAGGCGATCATCGCCTTTTCGGTGAAATTGAACGTCGCGTCGGACAGGTTCCAGGCGTTGAGGAAGTAAGGAGAGGCGAAGGAATTGGCGATGAAGATCGCGATTGCCACGCCGAACAGCAGCACTTCCCAGCTGCCGAGCAGCCGGCTCACCGGCGTGCCGAGCCGATCGGGAATGGCGGAACGGGTTCTGGTTTCAGCACTCATGTCGCGGGTGTCGCTCATGCGGAAACCTCCTTGGCGCCACGGTCGCGCAGGATAATGCGCCCGGCCTTGCGTTCGGCGCGGGCATTGAAAACAACGGCGGCGACGATGACGATGCCGGAAATCGCCATCTGCGCGAAGGGCGAGATCCCAATGACGGGCAGGGCGTTCTTGATCACGCCGAGAAACAGCGCCCCAAGCACGGCACCGGCGACCGTACCGATGCCACCGGCAATCGAGATACCGCCGATGACGCAAGCCGCCACCGTATCAAGTTCGAAACCGGCCGCGACATCGACATAGGCGACGGCGTAACGCGACACCCAGAGATATCCGGCCAATCCAGCCAGCGCGCCCGAAAGGGTGAAGGCGAAAAACCGCGTCCGGCCGATATCGATACCGGCATAGACCGCAGCCGTCGGGTTGCCGCCGGAAGCATAGGTCGCGCGGCCGAACTGCGTGCGCGTCAGCACCACCCACATCATCATGACGATTGCGATCGCCATCCATGACAGAAGCGGCATGCCCAAGACGGGCAAGCGAGGGAAGTTGAGGAAGCCGGGCGTCATCTGGTGCGAATTGACCCAGGTGCCACCGGAAAGCACAAAGGCCATGCCGCGATAGATGGTCAGCGTGCCGAGCGTCACGACGATCGGCGGGATGCGCAGCCACCAGACCAGCATGCCGTTGATGGCGCCCAGCGCCGCACCGATGCCGACAGCCAGAATAACCAGCAACGCCAGCGGCAGGCCGGGATAGGCCGCATCCATCATCGCCACAGCCATGCCGGTAAAGGCCAGGTTGGCTGCGACCGAAAGATCGATCGACTTGGTCAGGATCACCGTCATCTGGCCGAGCGCCAGAATGATCAGGATCGACGTGTCGTTAAAGATATTGGCGAGATTTCCGGGCGTGGCAAAACCGGGGGCACGGGTGGCAAAACCTGCCACCATGATGGCAATAATGCCCACCAAAAGCAGTTCGCGGTGTTTCAGGAGTTTCTTCATCTCTGCGTCCTCAGGCATTGCCGGTCGCGGCGCGCACCAGCGTCTCGGCGCTCAACTGCGAGCGGTCGAATATCCCGGCAGACAGGCCTTCGCGCATCACCAGCACCCGGTCCGAAACACCAAGAATTTCAGGTAGTTCGGAAGAGACCATGATGATCGACAGGCCTTCGGCCGCAAGCTCGCTGATGAAGCCGTGCACCGCCGCCTTGGAGCCGATATCGATCCCCTTGGTCGGCTCATCGAGAATGATGACCTTGGGCAGCGTCGCCAGCCATTTGCCGATCACCACCTTCTGCTGGTTGCCACCCGAAAGCGTACCAACAGGTACGGAAAGGGCTGCGGCACGCAGATCCAGCCGTTCGGCATATTTGCGCGCCAGCGCCAGTTCATTGGCGGCCTTAAGGAAACCGGATCGCGAGGTGCGCGCCAGCGAGGGCAGCGACATGTTCTGAAAGATCGGCATGGGCAGCGCCAGCCCGTGGCGACCGCGCTCTTCCGGCACATAAACAATACCGGCGGCAATCGCATCGCGCGGCGAGCGAATGGAAATCGTCTCGCCCTCCAGCACCAGTTGACCGGAAGATGGTCGCGTCACGCCGAACAGCGACTGGCAGATTTCCGAGCGACCGGCACCAACCAGGCCATAGACGCCGAGAATTTCGCCGCGCTTCAAATCGAAGGAAATGTCGCGATATTCCGTCGGGTGGCAATAATTCTCGACCGAAAGCACGGTCTTGCCGATCGCCACCTCGACCTTGGGAAAGATGTTGGAGACATCGCGACCCACCATCATCCGCACGATCGCATCCTGCAGCGTCTCCGCCAGTCGCCCGCTTCCCACAGCGCGGCCATCGCGAAAAACCACGAAATTCTCGGCGATCTCATAGACCTCATCGAACTTGTGGCTGATGAACAGGATCGCCTTGCCCTGCTTTTTCAGTCCCTCGACGATGCGAAACAGATCGTCGATCTCCTTGCGGGAGAGGGCAGCGGTCGGCTCGTCCATGATGACGATCTGTGCCTCGACCGACAGTGCGCGGGCAATGGCTACGAGATGTCGCTGCGCAATCGAAAGATCTTTCAGCCGAATGGTCGGATCGATCTCGCTTTCCAGCACATGCAGCAATTCGGCGGCGCGCGCATTCATCACCTTCCAGTCGATCAGACCGAAACGCGTGCGCGGCGCATGCCCAAGAAAAATGTTTTCCGCAACCGATAGTTCGTCGAACAGCACGGTTTCCTGATGGATCGCGGTCACACCGGCATCGACGGCGTCCTGCGCGCTTGAGAAACTGACCGGCTGGCCGTCGATCAAAATCTCGCCTTCGCTGGGCATGTAGATCCCGGTAAGGATCTTCACCAGTGTCGACTTGCCGGCGCCGTTTTCACCGATCAGGGCCGTCACTTCACCCGGATGAAGCGAAATATTGACGCCATCCAGCGCCTTAACACCGGGAAAAATCTGGGAAATTCCACGCATTTCCAGGATCGTCGTCCGGTCCGCGGATCTCGAATCCTGAATAGGCGCCATCTCCATGCCCGTCCGTTCAACTGCGGTCATCATCATATCTGCCAATTGGAAGTCATCGCTGGTCCGGCGCCAAAAAGCTGGCGGCGCCGGACCTTGAAGTCCCGGGAGGGATCAGAAGATCTTCGAGAACTCGTCGATATTCTTGGCGTCATAGATAAACGGATCAGCCATCGCGGCTTCACCGTTGTCACCGATCTTGATCTTGCCCATGCGGCCGGCAGGGATTTCCGAACCCGGCTTGCCGTCGGCGTCACCCTTCACCAGATGATAGGAGATCTGGGTGGCGCTATAGCCGAGATCGATCGGGTTCCAGATGGCGAATTCCTTGGTCGCACCGGACTTGATGGCGCCCGCCATTTCAGACGGAAGACCAAGACCCGTAACATAGACCTGACCGATCTTGCCCGCATCCTTGACCGCCTGGGATGCCGCCAGCACGCCGACCGTGGTCGGTGCGACGATAACCTTGACGTTCGGCTGCGAGGTCAAAAGACCCTGCGCTTCGCGATAGGACTTGTCGGCAAGGTCGTCACCATAAACCGTGGTGGCGAGGTTGAGACCGGGGAAATCCTTCAGCTGCTTCTTCATCTCGCCGATCCAGATATTCTGGTTGGTCGAGGTTGTGGTGGCAGACAGGATGGCGAAATCGCCCTTGCCGCCTTCGAGATGGCTGGCTGCAAGCTGCAGGCACATCTTGCCGATCAGCTCGCTCGAAGACGGGTTGAGTTGCAGGATACGGCCTTCCGGTGCAACACCGCTATCCCAGGAGATCACCTTGATGCCGCGCTGCGCCGCCTTTTTCAGCGCCGGCACGACCGCATCCGGGTCGTTGGCGGAAATGGCGATCGCATCGACGCCTTGAGCGATCAGCGAGTTGATTACTTCGATCTGGCCTTCCGCCGTCGTCGAAGTCGGGCCGGTATAGATGATCTCGACGCCGCCGAGTTCCTTTGCCGCCTCCTGTGCGCCCTTGTTGGCGGCTTCAAAGAAGCCGTTGCCGAGCGACTTCACCACAAGCGCGATCTTCATGTCGGCCGCATTCGCCGCCGATGACATCATGGCCACGGCCAGTGCCGCGCCCAATGCCAGCTTCTTCGCCAGTTGTTTCGAAAGTTTCATGCCAATTCTCCTCCCAAAGATTGAACCTATGTCCATTTCCTCCCGCCGGCGCCTTATGCGACGGACGGGGTATCTTCCTCACCCTTATGTGCAGCACCTGCCATACCGGCGATAATCAGCGTCACGCCGGCATCCTCCACCATGCGTTTGGCATCTTCCGAGACACCGTCATCGGTGATGATGGTCGTCACGCGCTCCAGCGGACACAGGATCATGCTTGAGCGCCGCTGGAATTTCGATGAATCGACCATAACCACCAGTTCTTCGGCCTGGCTCATCAATTTCTGCTCGCTCTGGATCACCAGTGCATCCGGCTCCATGATCCCGAGAGGGCCTATCCCTTGCGCCCCGATAAACATGCGGCGAGCGTAGAAATTGCGAATTGCGTCATTGTCGAAAGGCGACAGAATGAGGCTCTGTTCACGATAGATCGTGCCGCCCGGCACCGTCACATTGTTCTTGGAATGCTTGACCAGATGTTCTGCGATCGCGAACGAATTGGTCATCACCTGCATGCGACGCGCGGCCATGTAATGCACCATCTGGAACGTCGTCGTTCCGCCATTGATGATGATCGATTCACCCTCGTCGCACAGATCGACGGCCTGACGCGCAATTGAGCGTTTCTTATCGATATTGACCGATTCAGACACGCGGAACGAGCGGGCGGCGAGCTGGCCGATCTGCGGCGGATGCACCGCCTCAGCCCCACCCCGCACCCGGCGAAGCTTTCCCTGCACGTGCAAAGACGCGATATCCCGGCGGATCGTCGCCTCGGACGCATCCGTCAGATCGGCAATATCCTGCACCGTGATCACAGGCTTTTCCTGAATCGCGCTCAAGATTATGCGATGTCGTTCGCGTTCGTGCATGGTCTCCTCCTGAGGCCAACTATTATCAGTTTCCTAAAGTTGTCAATCATAAACGATCAAGATTGATTTTACCGCAACGCAACATGATCGAACTTGATCAATTACGATTGACAAGCGACCAAACATCGCGCGATATCCTGTCGCACAAACGGCGCAGGAGGACCAGCGTCGTCACAAAATACCGTCAGGGAGGACGACATGTCGGGCCAAATCCGCCTTCTCGATAACCGCTGGGATGATGCTTACGCTGCCAAGCTCGATGAGCCGGGCAAGCTGCTTTATCGCTCCAATCTTCTGGGCAGCGACAAACGCATCACCAATTACGGCGGCGGCAACACGTCCGCAAAGGTCATGGAAACCGATCCGTTGACCGGAAGTCAGGTCAAGGTCATGTGGGTCAAGGGTTCCGGCGGCGATGTCGGCACCATCAAGCTTGATGGCTTCTCCACTCTCTATATGGACAAGCTGGAAGCGCTGAAGGGCATCTATAAGGGTGTCGAAGATGAAGACCGCATGGTCGGTTTCCTGCCGCATTGCACTTTCAACCTCAATCCGCGCGCCGCATCCATCGATACGCCGCTGCACGGTTTCGTGCCGTTTACGCATGTCGACCACATGCACCCGGATGCGATCATCGCAATTGCGGCCTCGAAGAACTCGAAGGAACTGACACAGCAGATTTTCGGCAGCGATATTGGTTGGCTCCCCTGGCGCCGGCCCGGTTTCCAGCTCGGGCTGGATCTCGAAGCTTTCGTCAAGGCCAACCCGACCGCCAAGGGTGTGGTTCTGGAAAGCCACGGCCTGTTCACCTGGGCCGATGACGCCAAGGATTGCTACCTGCTGACGCTCGAGATCATCAACAAGGCGATCGAGTGGTTTGCCAGTGAAACCGAAGGCAAGACGATCTTCGGCGGCGCCGTTACAAAAAGCCTCGGCGCTGAAGAACGCCGCGCCATTGCCGCCAAGCTGATGCCGGAAATTCGCGGCCGTATCGGAAAGGCGGAACGCAAGCTCGGCCATTTCGACGATCAGGATGCCGTGCTCGAATTCGTCAATTCGAAGCACCTCGCACCGCTGGGCGCACTCGGCACCTCCTGCCCGGACCACTTTCTGCGCACCAAAATCCGCCCGCTGATCGTCGATTTCGATCCGGCAAAGCCGGATGCGGATGCCGTGGTTGCCGGTCTGGACAAGGCGCTGGAAGATTACCGCGCTGATTACACCCGCTACTACGAGACCTGCAAACACGATAACTCGCCGAAAATGCGTGACCCCAACCCGGTCATCTTCCTGGTACCGGGCGTCGGCATGCTCTCCTTTGCCAAGGACAAGGCGACTGCCCGTATTGCCGGCGAGTTTTATGTCAACGCAATCAATGTCATGCGTGGCGCTTCGACAGTCTCGGAGTATCAAGGACTGCCGGAACAGGAAGCTTTCGATATCGAATATTGGCTGCTGGAAGAGGCAAAGCTGCAGCGCATGCCGAAGCCGAAAAGCCTTGCCGGGCAGGTGGCTTTCGTCACCGGCGGTGCCGGCGGCATCGGCCGCGCCACCGCAACCCGCCTGATCGGCGAGGGCGCCTGCGTGGTTCTGGCGGATATCGACCAGAACGCGCTCACCGAAACGGAAGCCGATTTCGCCAAGCGCTTCGGTGCCGATGCCGTTCGCGGCGTAAAGCTGGATGTGACCGATGAAAATGCGGTGGCAAAGGCGTTTGTCGAAGCATCCGTTGAATTCGGCGGCGTCGATATCCTCGTCTCCAATGCCGGCATCGCCTCTTCGGCACCGGTGGAAGACACCACGCTTGCGATGTGGAACAAGAATATCGACATTCTGGCGACAGGCTATTTTCTCGTCTCCCGCGAGGCCTTCCGCCTGTTCCGTCGCCAGAAGATCGGCGGCAACGTCGTCTTTGTTGCCTCGAAGAACGGTTTGGCCTCTTCGCCTAACGCTTCGGCCTATTGCACGGCAAAAGCTGCCGAAATCCATCTCGCCCGTTGCCTTGCGCTCGAAGGTGCCGATGCCGGCATTCGCGTCAACACCGTCAACCCGGATGCCGTTCTGCGCGGCTCGAAAATCTGGAGTGGCGAGTGGCGCGAACAGCGGGCGACGTCTTCCAAGATCGACGTGACCGAGTTGGAGGAACATTACCGCAAGCGTTCGATGCTCAAGCTCAACGTTTTTCCCGAAGACATTGCCGAGGCGATCTACTTCCTCGCCTCAGACCTGTCGGCCAAATCGACCGGCAACATCATCAATGTCGATGCCGGCAACGCCCAGAGCTTTACCCGCTAAGCACATCTGCCTGCCATCGGGATATCCTATCCCGGTGGCAGGTTCGCGCTACTTGCGCAGGATCACCCAGATTGCATGGATGATGCCGGGAATATAACCGCATAAGGTCAGCAGAATATTCAGCCAGAAATGCAGGCCGATGCCGACCTGCAGGAACACGCCCACAGGCGGCAGGATGATGGCGAGAAGGATGCGAATGACGTCCATGAAATCCTCGTCTTTAAAATAATTGCACACAACAACGCAGGCGGAGCCAGTTCGTTCGCTCGGCGGAGGAGGAAAAATGACGGACCAGATGATTTCGGCCGATGTGATCGGCGAACACAACAAAAGCAACGAGGCAGCGCACGGCTCCGACTATGCGGCCCTCGGCGAAAACCTGTCCCGCCGCGGCGTCGATATCGAAGCCATTACGAAAAAGGTTTCGGAGTTTTTCGTCGCCGTTCCGTCCTGGGGCGTCGGTACCGGTGGTACCCGGTTTGCCCGTTTTCCCGGCCAAGGCGAACCCCGCGGAATTTTCGACAAGCTGGAAGACTGCTCCGTCATCAATGAGTTGACCCGCGCGACACCGACTGTCTCGCTGCATATCCCGTGGGACAAGACCGACCCGAAGGACTTGAAGGCAAAGGGAAATTCGCTCGGCCTCGGCTTCGACGCGATGAACTCCAACACGTTTTCCGACGCCCCCGGCCAGGCTCATTCCTACAAATACGGCTCGCTCAGCCATACCGATGCCGCCACCCGCGCCCAGGCCGTCGAGCACAATATCGAGTGCATCGAAATCGGCAACGCCATCGGCTCCAAGGCTTTGACGGTCTGGATCGGCGACGGCTCGAACTTTCCGGGCCAGGCCAATTTCACCCACCAGTTCGAGCGCTATCTCTCGTCGATGGCCGATATCTACAAGGCATTGCCGGATGACTGGCGGCTGTTTTCCGAACACAAGATGTACGAGCCGGCCTTCTATTCCACCGTCGTGCAGGACTGGGGCAGCAATCTCCTGATCGCCCAGACGCTCGGTGACAAGGCTTTCTGCCTCGTCGACCTCGGCCACCATGCGCCCAATACCAATATCGAAATGATCGTCGCCCGTCTGATCCAGTTCGGCAAGCTCGGTGGCTTCCACTTCAACGATTCCAAATACGGCGATGACGATCTCGATGCCGGTTCGATCGAGCCCTATCGTCTCTTCCTCGTCTTCAACGAGTTGGTCGATGCCGAAAACCGTGGCGTGAAGGGTTTCCACCCTGCGCACATGATCGACCAGTCGCATAACGTCACCGACCCGATCGAAAGCCTGATCTCCAGCGCCAACGAAATCCGCCGCGCCTATGCCCAGGCCCTGATCGTCGATCGCAAGGCGCTGGACTTTTATCAGCAGGACAACGACGCCCTGATGGCGACCGACACCCTGAAGCGTGCCTACCGCACCGATGTCGAGCCGATCCTTGCCGAAGCCCGTCGCCGTGCCGGTGGTGCAATCGACCCGATCGCCGCCTATCGCAAGAGCGGTTATCGGAAGAAGGTTGCAGGCGAGCGCCCGGCCGTCGTGGGTGGTAGCGGCGGCATCGTCTGATAATTCGAAACCCGGTTTGGGCTGTTCTTACAAAGGTAGGAGCGGCCCTTTTCTTATTGTCTCTTCTCCACCGCGACACTTATTACAGGCGCATTCGTCTCGATAGAGATCTTTATAGTCAAAGAAAGTCCTTCACTTCCGCGTATCTAACGGAAATATTTGAAGAAAATAGGGATTTTGACTGCCGTCAACGACGGGTTTTGAAAGCTATCCCGTTCGCTTGAGGCCCTCACTCGCATTCGCCCTTATCAGCGCCATCAGCATCGGCCCGAGCGAGAACTCGGCACGCCCCGCCCTTGCCGACAGGTCTCTCAGATAACCACCAGCGGAATTGATATGTCCGGCACGCTCAAGAATGCAGGCCAGTGCCACGGCGGCATTTTCCTGCCCCAGTGTTTCGCAGGCTTGCTGATAGGCTGATGGGCTGACACCGAGTATGGACCGAACCAGAACGGCGGTTGCGATGAAATCACGCCAGTTGCCGATCTGGCCGCCTCTCGCATAATCCAGCATTTGCGGGCAGGCCCGCAGCACCATGCTCAGCGGAAACGTTTTTGGCGTTTCGTTCTGCCTGAGCTTGGTTGGCTCGGTTTTTCCTTCAAGCTCCTTCTCAGAGCCATGTTCAAGTTCATAGATGGATTCGGAATCTGAATTCTGTATGTGGCATCCATTCTGGGTGTCATTGGTGTCTGTTTTTTCGGTTTTTACCTGTATTTCCAGACGATTGACGATTTCCGTACGAAGAGCGTCCATTTCGCCGAGCACGGTTTCGACGGTTTCCCGGTTGGGGGAGCGGGGCAGGCGGGAGATCATGGTCTCGTAGATCTCTTCCATCATGCACCAGTCACCCTCCGCACCTTCTTCCACAGCAGCGGTCAGAAGCTTGCGGATGTCACGACGGCAAAGGGTCAGGGCTTCCTTGGCGCGCTTGAAGCGGATCTTTTCGGCGGCGACCTGTTGTGCAAGTCCGGCAAGCTCGGCAGCGCGCAGCATCAGTGGCTCGAGGTCGAAACCGTAAGCCTCCTCGATCTGGCCACCATGTCCGCGATGGGCATAGCGCTTGCCGTTCGGGCTGTCGCGACGATGGATGAGACCGGCTTCGATAAGGGCCGCAAGATGACGCCGCAGGGTCGTGCCGGCAATGCCATGGGCACGAACAGAAAGCTGCGCATTCGACGGAAAGACGACAAGCCTGTCGCCGGCCGAAAATTCGTTCTTCGGATGGAAGGTCAACAACGCATCTAGAACCGCAAGCGCACGGTCATGCAGACCGAGTAGTTGACGAGCTTCCGAGATATCTCGGAACACTTTCCATTTTTCGACAGGACGCTTCATCCGGTCGTCGGACGATTGCAGCTGGCCTTTTACCAAGGCGAGCGTCATCGGCCGCCGCCCGAAAGGCGTCGTCACAAGTCCAGTTCGCATCTTTCCCTTCACCTTTCTTCAGACAAAAGAAAGCCGCTCACCAAAACGATGCCAAAAACTCTTGACTGTGATTCGTGGAAATGCGATTCTGCAGGTGCTTAATCAGAGAGAAGCTTCCACGACGGAAACGTTTTGGGGGCTTTTTTCTTTTGGTCGGTCCTATTCCTTCATGAGCCGGCGATATTCGGCATAAAGATCGTCCAGGCTGTCGGCGATGAATTCACCGAAACCCACAGCGTCTTTGGCCTTCAATGCCAATGTGTAACTTTTACCGTCGTTGCGGATTTCGGCCGAGACCGCCCTTGCAACGCCTTTATCCTTGGGAACCCATTTCGACTTCTTCGGCGGCCGTGCATAACCCGAGGCTTTCTTGCGGGTCAGGGCATCGACGACGAAGGCAAAACGGGCGTCTCCGTTCAAACCCTCAAGATCGGTCGCAGCCAGAACTTCGCGCAGTTTCGCGAGATTGGCCGGACGTTCGAGAAGCAGTTTGAGTTCATACCAGCGGTCGCGACCCGGCAGCTTGGCGCCACCGATCGCGTCGAGAATGTCGCGGGGCATGTTGGCGACCGACATCATCTTGGAGAGCGTCGCCTTATCCACAGATAAGGCGGTCATCACAATCGTGCTGTCATTGTCGTAGTGTAACTCTGAAAGCCGACGAGCAAAGGTTGCCTTTTCGATGAAGGACAGATCGGCACGAGCGGAATTTTCTTGCCCCTGGGCAATCACATGTTCACGGTCGGAGATCGGCTTGACCACCGCACGAACGTTGCGGCCGAGCGCGGTGGCGGCCTTCAGCCTCCGGTGGCCGAAAACCACCATGTAGCGGCCATCATTATGTGGGTGAGGGCGCACAAGGATAGGGCTGGTCTGCCCGTGTTCGCGAATGGCAGCGACCAGATCCTCGAATGCCTGCGGATCCTCTTCCAGCCTGTCGCGTATAAAGGATTCCTCGATCGTCTCTGGCGAAAGCTCAACGACGGTTTCGCCTTCCAGCATCTTGTCGGCACGTTCGGCCAGCTCGTCAATCGTCGACATGATCGTACGCGACGCGCCCTTGACGGTGTAATCGAGCGCCACGCCGTTATCCGGACGGTCTTCGTTCATCACATTGGCAAAAGGGTTCTTACGCGCCATCACATCCTCCCCCAGGCACGGTGGATCAGCCCCTGGATCTCGAAATTGACGCTGTCCATGCAGTCGATGGCGCGGTCATAGGTTTCGCGTGTGAAGTTCGCGCGCTCGACTTCATAAAGCGTCTGCTTGGTCAGACCGGCATCGGAGATCGCCGTCGACTTCACCATCGGATTTTTCAGAATTTCCTCAGCCAACATGGACTGCATGAATCCGAGCATCTGGGCCTGCGGAATATCGGTCGGCTCATATCTGGTAATCAGATACCGTAGCCAGTCCATCTCGACATTGGCACCCGCGCGCTTGATCGTCTTGATGATATTGCCGAGCATCAGCAGAAACTGGCTCATCGACATGAGGTCGAGCATCTGCGGATGGACGGTGATCAATACCGAGGTGGCGGCTGTCAGTGCAGTCAGCGTCAGGTAACCGAGCTGCGGCGGGCAGTCGACGATCACCACGTCATAACGGTCCTCGACCTGCTGCAGCGCCTTGCCGAGCCGGGTGAAGAAACGCTTGCCCTCGCTCGACGTCTGCATCGCCAGCGGAGTATCGTATTCGTATTCCTGTAGTTCCAGATTGGCGGGAATGATGTCCAGGTCCGGAAAATTGGTCTGCTGGATGATATCGGCAATCGGCTTCTTCTCGTCGTCATAACGGATTGCGTCATAAAGCGAGGGATTGCGGTCCAGTTCCGGTTGAAAACCGTGAAGTGCGGAAAGCGAGGCCTGCGGGTCGAGATCGATGGCAAGCACACGATGGCCGGTCAGCGCCAGATGCTGGGCAAGATGGGCCGTCGTCGTCGTCTTGCCGGAACCGCCCTTGAAGTTGACGACGGCGATCACCTGCAGCTTGTCGCCATCCTTTCGATGCGGGACGTATTTCTTGGCGTCGGATTTGCCGGTCTTGTCGAGGAAAAAGCGCAGTTCGCGCATCTGCTCGCCGGTATAAAAACGGCGGCCGCCGGTCGACGTCTTCGGGGTCGGTCCCTTGCCTTCGAGATGCAGTCGCTTCAGATTGTTGGGGCTGACGCCGAGATAATGCGCGACTTCGGCCATGGAGAACAGGCGCAACGTCTTCCTTGCATTCGGAGGAAATTTTTCCAGCCGCAACTGGTCGAGGCGACGCGAGATCTCTGCACCCTGGAGCAGGATCTTTTCGTCAAACTCGAAAGACGGCAATTTGGAATGCGCGTTCATGCAGGGAACCGTTCTGGCGATAAAACTCAAGTTTCAGGGAAACTGCCGCCAGTATCCGCCTTTCTCGAAGGCTTACAAGGAATTTCTAGTAAACCGACCCTTAATCCAACGGAATCGGATTCTGCAAAGTCTTGGCTAAATATTTGATAAATATATAAATTCCTGTTTAACATGAGTGGGGGCCGGTGTCGAACACCTTAGCCGGCAGCCGTAGGGCTGGCGAGTAAGCGGCCGGTTTTGTGGCCGGAAAGTGAGAATCAGTATCAAGAGAATCAGAGTGAGTCGTGCCGGCCTGCTTGCGGGCATGCACGCGGCAGCGGAGGCGGGATAATCGGATTGGACAGTGCGGGGGGAAGCGCACTTCAATCTCAGGTTTTCGCGCAATCACTGACCGGGCGATCAAATGCCGCAGGCGAAATTGACGGAAACGACCCTTTTGGTGGTTGCCAAGCTTCATCCCTTATTTTAGAATCATTCTAATATTTATGAGTTTGGGTCTCAGGTTTTGAGCCCAACATTTGAAGAAGGAGAGCTACCCATGTCGAAAGATACTTCCTGCAAAGCCTGTTCGTTTTATGAAGATCACGTCGTAAACGCCGGTTCGGCTCCGGCAGATGCTGGTCTCTGTCGCGTCAACCCGCCGGTCACGCAGCCGGCTGCCGACGCCCGCGGATTCTGGCCAGTTGTTTCCGCTAACGACTGGTGCGGCCAGTTTGAAGGCGATGCCAAGGCTGCTTGATAGCGCCGGACATTGAGAATTAGAAAGGGCGGCTTTCGAGCCGCCTTTTTTGCAGCCGTTTCCCGCAGCGGGGTCGAAATATTCGACAGAACCTATGTTTAGATCGCATCGATTATTGCGACACATAGTGCGTCGGTCATCTCCGAGGCGAGCCGCGCCGGTAGCGATTGGGCTATCAGCCTTCGATGAATGGTTTTGTCGTGGAGAAGGCGACCTTTATACCCTCCGACCGGAGCTTCATTCGATTAACCGCGGCGTTGGCTGTTCATCTGCCGAGATTTAGCGAGAGAAGCGGGATGGAAACGGTCTGTGTCAGTGCCTCGATATCTTCGCCGGCGAAGAGATCACGCGAAATGAGACGGGAACGCGCGGGGCGCCGTTGGGCGAGAGGGGCTTTGCGGGTAGGGTCGTTGGACCGATCCAGTTCTACCACTTCGGCGGGCCGGCTTTTCAGGCAAGTAGGGCCGGAAGAGATCATCCGCGAGGACGTCGCGACCGAGACCTACGAGACGGGTTTCAAGGTGCGCGAGATGGACGGAAAACGGATCGCAACTTTCTATTGAGGCTGATCGGTGCTGCGCCTGCGTTGCCGATTGGCATTCGCCAAAGGCTCGGCTAGAACGATCCTATGAGCGACAATGTCATCAAGTTCCAGCGGCCGAAACAGCCGAAACCGCCGCGCCAGACGCCGCCGTGGCTGAAGCGGTTTATTACTATTCTCGTGGTGATCGCCGCCTTTGCGGCGATCTATGCCTATTACAGCCTTGCCGGGACACCGCCGCAGGGTGTTCCGGGGTAGAGCACTTCCGGACGCAAAACCGGTTACCACTTTTGCTGGAATTGCTTTAAGTCGGCTTACTTGACGAAGAGCTGGCGCGGGAAATTGGTCAGCTTTTCATAGCCGGTTTCGGTGATCGTGATGGTTTCCGACATGCCGAAACCGCGGGCGAGCACATAGGTGTGGAAGGTCTGGCCGGGTTCGAAGACCCAGGTGCTGTTTTCGGCCGATTCCAGCGGCTCGCCGCCATTCGGCTGCAAGAGCAGACCGACGGAATAAAAGGTCTTGTTCGTATAGGTTTCGCGCAGGCCCGCTGACAGCACGCCGTCGCGATAGATTGCATCCGGCACACGCACCGAAACGCCCGGCTTCACTTCGCGGATTGCCGCATCCTGAATGGCGATCAGCTGCTCGACGACTTTGTAATCATCATCCTGCACCGGCCCGACGCGGATCGGGCGCATGAAGCGGGCGTGGTAATGTTTGACGTTCGGCGTCGTCTCGATCTGGACAATATCGCCGGCTTCGAGCACACGGTCGGAATAACCGCCATGCAGGTGGAAGGCACGCTCGCCCGATGACATGACGCCCGGACCGGGCAGGTCGGAACCGGCGCGGATCATCGCAGCGCAGATTTCGGCGGCCATTTCGCGCTCGGTGACGCCCACGGCGGCGCTGTCGATTGCCGCCTGCATGCCGGCTTCGGCGGCTTTTGCCGCGCGGCGCTGATAGGCGATTTCGGCAGGCGACTTGATGAGGCGCATCTGCGGCGTCATGGCGCTCTCGTCCTGCCAGACGATGCCGGGCAGGGCGGACTTGAGGTATTCGTAACGGCCGGCCGAGAGGGGCCAGGCAGAAAGTTCGATGCCGAGCTTGGCTGTCTTGCCGATGCGGCTTTCGATGGCGGAGGCGGCAACCGCCATGCGGTCGTCGCTGTCGCTCCACATTACCCGGTCGGAGAAGACGCAGGTGCTATCGAGATAATATTCCTCGACGTCACGGCAGAACAGGGTCGGCTCGCCTTCGGCCGGGATGATGGCAAACTGCAGCGTGCCGTAAGCGCGGGTGAAATAACCGGTGAGCCAGGTCACGGTCTCCGGCAGAAAGGCGACGAGACCATCGAGCTGCTTTTTCTTCAGCTCCGCCTGGACGCGGGAGAGGCGGGACAGGAATTCGGCGCGTTCGAACCAGTAGGCGGGCGTAACCATCATTGTTCCTCGATCGAGATATTTTTCTGAAATCAGGCGTTCTGGACCAGTTCCGCAAAGCGGGTCAGCATGGTCTTGGCCTCGGCGGCTTCGTGGGCCTGTGCCTTGAGGTCATCGATATCGGCGCCATCGAGCGTCATCCGCTCGCGGTTCTCCTCGAACCAGATGACGGCCTGCGCCTTGGTGACTTCCGGATGGCCCTGGATGCCCCAGATATCCTTGTCCTTGTAGCGCCAGATATGGTTGGGGCAGTCGTCGGAATAGGCAAGGATCGTCATGTCCGGGTGGGCGGCCTTCACCTCATCATTATGCCAGACGAACATGTAGGCGCTGTCGACCAGATCACGGCAGAGCTTGTCGGTGCGGGCGGCCTCGGTCAGCGGCAGGTCCTTGTAGGCGATCTCGCAGGAGGTGCGGCGGAACACCTGGTCGCGGCCACACAGCGCTGAAGCAAGGATCTGGCTGCCGAAGCAGATGCCGAGCATGGGGATTTCAAGCTCCGCGGCTTCGCGGATCAGATCATGTTCGCGCAGGATGAAGGGCACGTCCTCATAGGCGCCATGCGGGCTACCGGAGAGAAAAATTCCATCATAGCCCTTCAGCGTCTCGGGGAACTGGCCGTCATAAGCCCAGTAGCGATCGACCTTCAGGCCCCAGGCTTCGAAGCGGTCGTCGAGCTTTGCGATGGACTGAAACTTGCGGCCATTGCCGAGATAAAGAAGGCGCTTGCCCATGTCATTCCCCGTTTTCAAAATCAGCACACCAGTGGTATACCAACGGTGTTCATGGTGCAATCGGGAAATCGTGGCAATCATCCGGTGCCGTGTTATGCATCTGACCGGACAGCCGAAAACGGCCAGACGACTAAAAAGGGGAAGATATGCGCATTGATCTCAACTCCGATCTGGGCGAGGGTTTTGGCCCGTGGACGATGGGCGACGACGCGGCGATGCTTGATATCGTCAGCACCGCCAACATTGCCTGCGGGTTCCATGCCGGTGATCCCGACATCATGCGCAGGACGGTCAGGTTGGCGAAGGAACGCGGCGTCGCGATCGGGGCGCATCCCGGCTATATGGACCTGATCGGTTTTGGCCGGCGGCGTCTGCCGGGATTGAGCCTTTCCGAGGTCGAGTCTCTGGTGGCCTATCAGGTTGGGGCGCTGGCTGCGGTTTCGGCACTCGAAGATTATGCGATGACGCATGTGAAGACGCACGGGGCGCTCGGCAATGTCTGCGCCGATGACGATGATATGGCGCTGGCTGTCGGTCGCGCGATCCGGGCCGTCGATCCGAAACTTGCCTTCATGGTGATGCCGGGGACGGCAACGGCGCGGGCTGCGGACAGGCTGGGGCTGACGCCGATCAACGAGATTTATGCCGACCGGACTTATGCGGACAATTTCAATCTCTCGCCGCGCTCCGAACCGGGTTCGGTGATCCATGATCCGGAATTGCTGGTGAAGCGGGTGATCGGGATGGTTTCGGAAGGGTGCCTGACCTCGACATCCGGCAAGCGGCTGGAGGTGCCGATCGGGTCGGTGTGCGTGCATGGCGATACTCCGGGGGCGGTGGGCATGGCGCGGCAGTTGCGTGAGGCGCTGGAAAAGGCCGGATGGGTGATCGGGTCTCCGGTGTATTCTTGAGGGGGATAGAAGCGGCCGCGAAGGGCGGGCTGCCCCTTTCTCAAGCTTGCAAATAAGGGCCGAAACCTCTCCGCCGTCATGCTCGGGCTTGTCCCGAGCATCTGCTGCCGTATCGACGGCTGCAAAATTGCTGTTTGGGCACCTTGGTTAGATCCTCGGCACAAGGCCGAGGATGACGGCGTCACTGGGTGGGCTGTTCGTTCCCAAGCTGTTGAGGGTGGTCAGCCCTCGCTCTTCTTGAGACCGGCAACCACGGCGCTGAGGCGTTCCTCTGCGTGGATTGCCTGTTCTTCCGCCAAGTCCGCCGAGATTGCCCGGAACAGAAACTGCTGGCCGGCCGGCAATTGCGCCAGGCGGGCGAGATCGAAGGAGGCGATGGTGGCGATCTTGGGGTAACCGCCGGTCGTCTGGCCGTCGGCGGTGAGCACGATCGGTTTGCCTGATCCGGGTACCTGGATGGAGCCGACGACGGTGGCATCCGAGACGATGTCGTGGCCCTTGAATGCCTGAAGCACGGGACCGTCGAGAACCATGGCCATGCGGTCGCGCGCCGTGGTGGTGCGATAGGGCTGGCGCAGAAAGGTCTTCCACGCGTCCTCGTCGAAGTAATCGTCCTGCGGGCCGGGGATGACGGCGATCGGGCCGTGGCCGCGTAAGTAAGGCGTGCCGAGGGTGCGCGGTGTGAGCTTACCGGTCTCGCCGAGCGGCAGGATGTCGCCGGGGCTAAGTGCCTTGCCGTTCAGGCCGCCGACTGCGGTTCGCAAATGGGTGGAACGGCTGCCGAGCATCTTTGGGATGGCGAGGCCGCCGGAGATGGCGACGTAACCCCAGACGGCACCTCTCAGCGCGCCGACTGTCAGTGTTTCGCCGGCCTTGAGGAGATGGCTTTCCCAGGTGGAGACCGGCCTGCCGGCAATCTCGACCTGACAACTGCCACCGGTGACGGCGATGAGGGTGTCGCGATCGGCGGTGAACGCGCCGCCAGTCAGCGCAAATTCGATGGCTGCGGCATCGGGATCGTTGCAGACCAGCGCATTGGCGATCGCATGCGCGTCGCGATCCATGGCGCCGGAGGTCGAGACCCCGCGGGCGCGAAAACCGTAACGACCGTTATCCTGCACCGACATCAGCGGGCCGCTGCGGGAAATGTTCAGGAGAGCGGTCATTGGGCGATCTCCTTGAGTGCGGCCGTGCCTGCCGCGACCTGTGCATCCAGGTCTCGCGCTTCGTCGCTCTCGATGCTGCGGAAGGTGATGCGGTCGCCGGCCTTCAGCAGGAAAGGCTCGGCGCGGGCGGGGTCGAAAAGCTTGAAGGGCGTGCGGCCGAGAAAGCGCCAGCCGCTCGGGCCGGGGACGGAATTGATGCTCGACTGCCGTCCGCCGATTCCGATCGCGCCGGCCTCGATCCGCTGACGCGGTACGGCAAGTCGCGGCGTGTGCAGAATGTCCGGAAGACCGCCGAGATAGGCGAAACCGGGGGCGAAGCCGATCATGTAGACGCGGTATTCGGCGGAGGAATGCAGCGCGACGACATCGGAAGCGCTCATGTTTTTCAGCGCGGCGAGTTCGTCGAGATCGGCCTGATGTTCGCCGCCGTAAAGGACGGGAAATTCCAGGAGCCGGCCGGTTTCCGGTGCCGCGGTGTCATGCGTTGCCCGTTGCATCAGTTCCTCGCCGAGAGAGGCTCCGCGCACGATCTTCGGATCGTAGATCACGGTCAGCGAGCGGTAGGTCGGGATCGTCTCGAGAATGCCGTTGATCGGCTCGGCTGCAAGCGATGCATCGAGCGACAGGACCTTGAGGTTTGCGGCCTCGCTAACCGTATCCGAAAATTCTATTGCGATAGCGCGGTCGCCACAGCGGAGGATGCGCGGATAGGTGTTTTCGCTTGTGAGCGCGGGGCCGGATCGGGGCCTGAACTGCATGTCTTGTCTATCCTGTCGCGGTCAGGTGCCGGTGGCCGGGATCCGTTCGAGAGCGGCAAGTTCGCCCAAAACCTTGCTGGCGACCTGAAAACCGGTCTTTTCGAGGGCCTCGTCGGTCGAGCCGCCGATATGCGGTGTCAGCACGAGATTGGGGCAATCGAGGAGGGGATTGTCGGCGGTAATCGGCTCGATCACAAGCACATCGAGGCCTGCCCCTGCAATGATGCCGTCTTTCAGCGCCGTTGCGAGAGCGTCCTCGTCGATCAGGGCGCCGCGGGCGGTGTTGATCAGGATGCCGGTCTTGCCGATCAGCGACAGGCGGCGGGCGTCGATAAGCGGCTTTTCCTCGGGTATGCCGTGCAGTGAAACGACATCGGCCCATTCGCAGAGGCTATCGAGATCGGGCAGAAGCGTGATCCCGTCGCGCTGCAATTCTTCGGCCGGCGTGTAGCGCGATACGGTGGCGACCTCCATGCCGAAAGCCTGTCCTATGCGCGCGACCAGCTTGGCGATATGGCCGTAGCCGAACAGGCCGAGGCGGCGGCCGGAGAGCTCATAGGTGTGGTGGTGCTGGCGGAACAGCGTGTCGCCGGTGCGCGAGGCATTGTCGGCGGCAATCAGCGAGCGTGAGCAGGCAAGCGCCAGACCGATCACCAGCTCGGCGACCGACTGGGCATTGGCGCCGGGCGTGTTGTGCAGCGGGATGCCGCGCGCGGCAAGCGACGGCTTGTGCACCTTGTCGGTGCCGGTGCCGTGAACGCCGACGACCTTCAGATTGGGCGCGGCTTCGATTTCATGCGCTGAGAGGCCGTGATTGCGGGTGATGACCGCAGTTGCGACGGCAAGATAGGGTTCGAGATCGGCAAAGGCGGTGGACGCCGCGATGTGGACGGTGAGCCCTTTTTCTTCCAGCATGCCCGTTGCGCTTTTGGCGATCGGCTGGACGATGAGGCAGTCGCAACGGATATCGGACATGATCAGGCTTTCAATGGCGGGTCGAGGCAGAGCGCGGATACGAGCCGTGCTGCCTGCGTAAAATCGGCAATCTCCATCTGCTCGTCCGGATTATGGCTGCCATTGGCATTGCGGATGAAGACCATGCCAGTCGGCACGCCGGCATCGGCAAACACCGCCGCATCATGGCCGGCACCGCAGGCCATGATCTCGGCCTCGATACCATGCTCCTTTGCCAATCCGGCGAGCGAGGCGACAATAGCATCGTCCATCTTTGCCGCTTTGCTGTCGGTCAAACGACCGAGCTCGAATTTGACCCGATGTTCCGTCTCGATGCGGGCAACCACCTCAGTGACGACGGCCTGCATCTTGGCGAGCGTTTCCGGCTCCTGGCTGCGGACATCGAGTGCAAATGAGAGCTTGCCGGCGATCTTGCTGAAGGCGGCTTCCGAGGCGTCGGTCGAGAACTGGCCGAAGGTGACGACGAGATCGGCGCCTTCCGCCTGCAGCCTGTCCCAGGCCTTGTCGAGTTCCACCACAAGCGCGGAGGCGGCCCGCACGGCATCGCTGCGATATTCGCGCGGGGTCGCGCCCGAATGGGCATAGGTGCCGATGCATTTTGCTTCGCGATAGCGGAAGGATCCGCGAATGCCGGTGACGATGCCGATCGGCAGCTTTTTCTCGATCAGAACCGGTCCCTGCTCAATATGCGGCTCGATGAACATCGCGATATTCTTCGGTTCGAGATAAGGCTGAGCCGAGCGAAGGAATTCCGTGTCGCCGCCAGCGGCATCGATGGCGGCACCGAGCGAGATCTGATCGGAGGAGCGCTTGACCTTGTCGAGTTCGCTTCCCGTGAGACGTCCGAGTGCGGCTCGGCTGCCGATATAGGAAGCCCCGAACCAGGTGCTTTCCTCGGCGCGGATCGCCATGACGGTGATATCGCGTGGCGGACGGATGCCGGCGCGGACATAACCGGAGATGACCGAGAGGCCAAGAAGCACGCCGGCCGCGCCATCGAAATTGCCGCCCATCGGCACGGAATCGAGATGCGATCCGATGAAGATGCCCGGACCCTCTTCGCGGCCCTTCATCGTCATGTAGAGATTGCAGCCGGGATCGGTCGTTACTTCAAGGCCGAGCTTGCGCGCCTCGCGGCGCACCATGTCATGGGCGATCTGTTCGCCGAGACCATAGGAGGTGCGGGTGATGCCGCGATTGGTGCCGGTGCGGCGTCGAAGCTCGTCGAACAGCCGTTCGGCGAGAGGGATATCCACAGGGGCGGCGTTGCTGAGCACGGACGTTTCCGTCTGTGCTTTTTCTGCCAAAACGGTCATGCGCGGGTCAGTCTCCCGATAATGCTGTCTTTTACATGTGCGAGGTGATCGCGCATCAGCTGTGCGGCATCGTCACCGCGTCCTTCGCGCAGGGCTGAAACGATGGCCAGATGCTCGCGGCAGGTCGCGTCGAACCGTTCCGGCATGCTTCTCAGGTCGAAGATCTGGGTCTGGCGGCGCAGCGTGCGGATGATATGGGCCAGTTGCGGATTGCCGGCGGCATCGCCGATGCCGCCATGCAGGCGGTCGTCGACATCACGCACGGAGCCGCGATCGGGCTTGCCTTCGCCATCTTCTGGATGGCCGAGCAGCGTTTTAAGGTCCGCTTCCAATTCATTCAGCGCCGCAGCCGGCATGTGGCCTGCAGCAAGACGCGCGGCTTCAGGTTCGAGCAGCAGGCGGACCTGCAGCGCATCCATATAGTCCTCGATGCGCATCTGCTTCACCTGAAGGCCGCGGCTTCCCTGACGGATCAGCAGGCCTTCGCCTTCGAGCATCAGAAGCGCATCGCGGATCGGGGTACGCGACATGTTGAGCGTTTCGGCCAGACGACGTTCCGTCACCATGGCGCCGGGCTGGGCCGCGCCGGAAAGGATCAGGTTCAATATCTGCTCGTAGGCCTGCAGCGCCAGCCGCTTATCGGTTTCAATCAGCATAAATATCCAGTCCCTCCCTTAAGGAGACGGCTTCAAATGACTGTCTGGTGCCACACGTCATGGCGGTTGTCACCAGCTGTTGCGCCCAAAGGCTGTCTATCCTCAGCGATCCCTTTTTCCATGCGGTTTCGGTGCGACGCAATTTTTGTATTCCGCTGGTTGACGAGTGGTATACCAAACCGTATCGTGAAGCAACATCGAGCTTTGACGATCTTGTCGAAAGGACGAACCTGTGAGTGCCATGCCGCAACCGAACCTCCCCTTTTCGAAGGCGGAGCATCTGCAGCGACAGGACCGGCTGAGGGCTGAGCTTGCAGCGCGCGGCGTCGATGCCATGCTCGTGTTCGCGCAGGAAAGCATGTACTGGCTGACCGGCTACGACACCGGCGGCTTCGTCTACTACCAGTGCCTCGTCGTGCCGACGGACGGCCGCCAGCCGGTGCTTCTGACCCGTCGTCCTGATCTGGTTCAGGCAAAACAGACGAGCATTATCGAGGATATCCGCATCTGGTGGGATGCCGAGGATGCAAACCCGGCCGCCGACCTGAAGGTGATCCTTGAAGAGCTTGGTCTCGGCGGGAAAAAGATCGCCATCGAGCTCAATACCCATGGCCTGACCGGCTGGAACCTCTATCGCACGCAGCAGACGATCGGCAACTGGTGCGAGTTGGAAGACGACCGCCACCTGATCCGCTGGCTGCGCGTCTGCAAGTCACCGGCCGAGATCGAATATACCCGCAAGGCGGCTCGTATTCTGGATGACTCGCTGAATGCCGTAATCGCCGCTGCCCGTCCGGGTATTCTCGACAGCGACCTGAAGGCAACCTACCTGACCTCGATCCTGGGGCAGGGTGCCGACATGCCGCCGAATGCGCCGCTGTTCAATTCCGGGCCGCGCGCCGTCTACGGTCGCGGCGTTTCCGATCCGCGCCGGCTGGAAGAACAGGACCAGATCCTCGTCGAATACCCGGTCGCCTATCGTCGCTACAATGTGAAGACCGAGTGGACGATCCTGTTCGGCAAGGTCTCCGATGCGCATCGCAAGATGTACGACGTCGGCATGGAGACGCTGAGGAAGATGACCGAGATCGCCCGCCCGGGCACAACGCTCGGCGAAATCTTCGACGTCTATGCCGATGGTCTCGACAAGGGCGGCTACAAGCGCGCCCGTTACGGCGCGACCGGTTATTCGGTGGGCTGCACCTTTGCGCCGACCAGCATGGACGTGCCGCCGATGATCTATTCCGGCAATCCGACCGTGTGCCAGCCGGGCATGACGCTTTTCTACCATGTGATGAATGGCGATGCCGACACGGGTCTGGCGATGGGCGTGGGCCACACGCTGCTGGTGACCGATGGTGCGCCGGAAGTGCTGACCGGATTACCCGAGGAGCTGACCGTGATCAGCTGACGGGTCGAGGAATACAGCCGGGAAAAGCACAAAAAAACAGCGCCCCGGTTTCAGTCAAAAACAACTTCAGAGGGCAAGAGAATGACGACTTTTATGATTTCCCGCCGCAGCATGGTGATGGGCCTTGCGGCAACCGCGCTTCTTCCCGGCCTCGATCTTTCCGAGGCGCTGGCGGCCGATACGCCGAAGGCCGGCGGCACGCTGAAGATCAGCCATTCGACGCGTATCGCCACGCTGAACGTGCTGAACTGCTCCGGTCCTGCCGAATATCCGGTGGTCGACATGCTCTATTCGGGCCTGACCCGCATGGGCCCGGACAACAAGCCTATGGCCGATCTTGCCGAGCGCTGGGAAGGCAGCGAAGATGCCAAGACCTTCACCTTCTATTTGCGTAAGGGCATCGTTTTCCACGACGGCACGCCCTGCACGGCAGACGATGTGGTTGCCACCTTCCAGGCGATCCTCAACCCCGACATTCCGGCCGCTGCCCGTTCCGTTCTCAACATGATCGAGAAGATCGAGGCCGTGGATCCGACGACCGTCAAGTTCACGCTGAAGACGCCGTTTGCCGACCTGCCGATCTCGACGGCGCATGCCAATGCCCGCATCGTCTCCAAGGCCGCCCTTTCCGGCCCGCGCGAAAAGCTCGACACGACCGCGAACGGCACCGGTCCGTTCAAGCTCGAAACCTATGACAGCGCCCGCATGGTCCGTCTCGTCAAGAACGAGAACTACTTCATCAAGGGCAAGCCCTATCTCGACGGTATCGACATGATGCTGTTCCCCGATCTTGCCGCCGAGAGCGCCAACTTCCTTTCCGGTGCCGTAGACGTCATGCTGGTCGTCCAGCAGGCAGATTTCCAGCGCATCGCCGACGCAACCGGCATTACCGCGCAGCGCATTCCATCGGGCCGCTTCGTCAATATCACCATGCGTCAGGACCAGAAGCCGTTTGATGACGTACGCGTACGCAAGGCGCTTGCCATGTCGGTCGACCGTTCGACGTTGGTCGATATCGTGCTCGAAGGCCTTGGCCGCCCGGCCTATGACAACCTCGTTTCGCCGGAATTCCCCTATGCGATCGATACGCCCGAGATCGCCTATGATCCGGCCGGTGCCAAGAAGCTGCTGGCTGAAGCCGGTTATCCCGACGGCATCAAGATCAAGCTCGTTGCTTCCAACCGCCCGGCGATCCGTGCGCAGGTGGCAATCGCGCTGAAGCAGATGGCGCTGCCGGCCGGCTTCGACATCGAAGTCGAAACCATGCCGCATGATACCTATCTCGCCAATGTGTGGATGAAGGGTCAGTTCTACATGGGCTATTGGGGCATGCAGGCAACCGAAGACGCGACCTTCAATCTGCTCCTGACCTCCAACGCCTCCTACGAAGACACTGCCTGGAAGAACAAGGATTTCGACAAGCTGATTGCGGATGCTCGCGCCACCGTCGATCCGGCCAAGCGCAAGGAGCTTTATGCCAAGGCGCAGCAGCTGCAGTTGGACGAAACGCCCTATATCGTTCCGATTTTCGAGGACATCCTGACCGCCAGCGGCAAGGGTGCGGAAGATTGGACGATCGCGCCTCTGTCCCGCTACTATTATGCCGAAAACGTCTGGCTGAATAAGGCCTGATCCGCATGACCAGGGCTTATCTTCTCCGCCGCCTGCTGGCCGTCTTTCTCGTGCTGGCGATCGTCACCTTCGCCGTGTTCGCCATCACGACGATGCTGCCGGGCAATGCAGCGATCATGATTCTGGGGGAATACGCCACCCCGGAAGCAGTCGCCGCACTCGAAAAGCAGCTGCATCTCGATCAGCCCTGGTATGCTCAATATCTGAGCTGGGTCGCCGGTATTCTTCACGGCGACTTCGGCACCTCGCTGCGTCTTTCCTTGCCGGTGACCCAGGTCGTCGGCGAGGCCTTCGTCAACTCCGCCATGCTGGGGGCGACGGCGCTGGTTGCCGTCACCATCACCGCCATCCCGCTCGGCGCGCTCGCCGCGTTGAAGCGCGGCACGGGAATGGATCTTGGCCTCGGCCTGTTCAGCTATCTCGGCACGGCGCTGCCGGAATTCGTCACCGCGACGCTGCTCCTGGTCTTCTTCGCAGCACCGCAGCACGGGCTTTTTCCCGCCGGTGGCTTCGTTGCGCCCTGGGAAAATCTTGCCGGTTTCGGCGCGCATGTCGTGCTGCCCGCGGCAACGCTCGGCCTCGTGCTGATGGCGCATATTTCCCGGCAGGTGCGTTCCGAAATGTCGGAAGTGCTGTCTTCCGACTATATTCGCGCAGCAAGGCTGAAGGGGCTTACCGAAAAGCGGGTGATCCGCCGCCATGCATTGCCGAATTCGCTGGCGCCGGCGATCGCCGTCATCTCGCTCGATATCGGCTATCTGCTCGGCGGGATCATCGTGGTGGAGGAAATCTTTGCCTGGCCGGGTCTCGGACGCCTGCTGATCTATGCGCTGGAAAACCGCGATCTGCCTGTCATCCAGGCCGTGACCCTGCTTCTCGCAGCCGTCTATGCACTGTCCAACCTTCTGTCGGACATCGTCATTGCCCTGCTCGACCCGAGGGTGCGTTATGCGTAATTTCTTCTCATCCCCCACCGCCATCATGGGTACGGTCCTGCTTTCGATCGTCCTTTTCGCTGCGATCTTCGGCCCGCTGATCGCGCCCTATGACCCGCAGGCCTTCGATCCGCTGAACCGCCTGCAGGGGCCGTCGATGGCGCACCTGTTCGGTACCGACCAGTTCGGCCGCGATCTCTTGTCCCGTATCCTGACCGGCGCGCCCTCGACCGTCGCATTCGGCGTCGGCGCAACTCTGCTCGGCGTCGGCATCGGTTCGATCATCGGGGTTGTCGCCGGCGTTTCCGGCGGCTGGGTAGACAGTACGATCATGCGCGTTCTCGACGGACTTCTGGCCGTGCCGGATCTGCTGTTCACGCTGCTGATCGTCACCATTCTCGGCGGCGGCATGGAACATGCGATGCTGGCGGTCTCGATCGCATTTGCACCGGGCATGGCGCGTATCGCCCGCAGCGCGGTTCTCTCGGTTCGTACCCGCGACTATGTGCGGGCGGCGGTCGCGCGTGGTGAATCCGGCGTCTACATCGTCACCTGCGAAGTGCTGCCCAATGCGCTGAGCCCGATCGTGGTGGAGGCGACGATCCGCGTGTCCTTCGCCATCATGATCGGCGCGACGCTGGGCTTCCTCGGTCTCGGGGCGCAGCCGCCGAGCACCGAATGGGGGCTGATGGTGGCGGAAGCGCGCCAGTTCATGTTCCGCAATCCCTGGTGCGTGGCGATCCCCGGTCTTTCGATCGCCATTGCAGCACTCGGTTTCAACCTTTTTGGCGACGCCCTGCGTGACGCCCTCGACCCCAAGAGGAGCCACGGATGACACTGCAGACCATGACGAAGGATGTGATCGTGCCCAAAGAAAAGCCGGCGCTTTCGATCATCGACTATTCGCTGTCCTACAAGACCGCCAATGGGCTTGTCGCCGCCTTGAAGAATATCGACCTGACGATCCCGAAGGGAAAGACGGTCGGCCTCGTCGGCGAGAGCGGCTCGGGCAAGTCTTCGATGGCGTGGTCGGTAATGCGCTATCTGCCGCCGAACGCGGTGGAAACCGGCGGCGCCATTCGCCTCGCCGGCGAGGAACTGCTGGACCATACGCCGTGGCAGATGGCCGATATCCGCGGCAGGCGCATGTCGATGGTGTTTCAGGATCCCTCGACCTCACTCAACCCGACCATTCGTCTGGGCGAGCAGATTGCCGAAGTGCTGATGCGTCATCGCGGCCTGACCAAGGCGCAGGCCTGGGCTGAAGCCGAAGCGGCGCTGGCCCGCACCGGCATTACCCGGCCGAAGGAAATGCTGCAGCGGTTTCCGCATGAGGCATCGGGCGGGGAAAAGCAGCGTGTGGTGATCGCCACCGCCTTTGCCTGCGAGCCGGAACTGATCATTTTCGACGAGCCGACCACGGCGCTCGACATTCTGACCGCACGACAGATCCTCGACCTGTTCAACCAGCTGCGCGACGAGACGAATGTTTCCGCACTTTACATCTCGCACGATCTCGGGCTGGTTTCCCGCGTGGTGGACGAGGTTTCGGTGCTGCACAAGGGCGTCATCGTCGAGCGCGGTCTTGTCGGCGAAGTGTTCGCCAGGCCTTCTGCGCCCTATACGAAACAGCTGATCGGTGCGGTTCCGAACCCGGATCGCTTTATCGGCGTCGATGCGCCGGCCGAGCCGAAGACGCTGATCAAGCTCGACGGGATCGGGGTGCATTACGGTGCGCCTTCAAAAATCCAGAAGATGTTCTGGCCGGAAGATGCCGAAAAGGTCGGCTTCTGGGGCGCGAAGGACGTCAATTTCGAGGTTCGCAAGGGCGAGTTGCTCGGCGTTGTCGGGGAAAGCGGATCGGGCAAGTCGACGATCGCCAAGGTTCTCGCCGGCCTGCAGGATTTTGAAGGCAAACTTGAATTCGACAGCAAGACGGTGGGCAGCCGCAAGGCGATCGACCGGGCCTATCGTCGACGGGTGCAGATCGTTTTCCAGCATCCGGATGCCTCGCTCAACCCGCGCCAAAAGATCGGCACGATCATCGCCCGGCCGCTGAAGCTTTATGGCGTCGTGCCGCGGGAAAAGATCAAGGCGCGGATTGCCGAACTGCTGGAAATGGTGCGGCTTCCGGCCGAATATGCCGACCGTTATCCGCACCAGCTCTCAGGCGGTGAAAAGCAGCGCGTGGCGATTGCCCGCGCCTTTGCGGCCGAACCGGAACTCGTCATCTGCGACGAGGTGACGGCTGCACTCGACGTGTCGGTTCAGGCGGCGGTGGCCGAACTGCTGGTCAAGCTGCAGAAGGATACGGGCGCTGCCTGCGTGTTCATCACTCATGACCTCAACCTGATCCGCCAGCTCGCCCATCGCATCGCCGTCATGCATCACGGCAAGCTGGTCGATTTCTTCGACCGGCCGGATGCGCGGTCGGAAGACCGCGATCCCTATACCAAGGCGCTGCTCGATGCGGTGCCGGTTCATACGCCTGTGGAGGCTTTCGAAATCGCATGAGCATGTATGTTCCCGAAGAGTTTGCCGGTTCAACCCGCGGCGGCCGGCAGGTCTTGCTGAAGTTCAAGCAGGCAGAATTCGAAACCCGTCTGGCGGCAACGCGTCGTCGGATGCGCGAGCGCGGTCTCGATGCGCTGATCGTGTTTTCGCAGGAAAGCCATTACTGGCTGACGAGCTATGACACGGCCGGTTACGTGTTCTTCCAGGCAGGTTTGGTACTGGCCGATGATGGCAGCGATACCGTGCTTTTGACCCGCACGCCGGATCTCAGACAGGCGAATGTCGCTTCGCTTTATGACGACGTTCGTGTCTGGCTGAATGCCGAGGATGCCAATCCGGCCAACGATCTGCGCGCCATCATGGCCGAGAAGGGGCTTTCCGGCAAAAAGATCGGCGTCGAATATGCGACCTATGGCCTGACCGGGGCCAATGCCCGGATGGTCGACACGGCGCTCGATGGTTTCTGCGTGACCGAGGATGCGTCCGATATCATCCGCACCGGGCGGCTGGTGAAATCCGCAGCCGAGCTTGAGCATGTGCGCATGGCGGGCAAGCTGGCGGATGCCGCCGTGCGTGCGGCAATCGATGTGACGAAACCCGGCATTCCCGACACCGTGCTTTCGGGTGCGGCGCTGACCTCAATGCTTTCCGGCGGCGGTGACATTCCCTCCGGTGGACCGCTGGTCAATTCGGGGCCGCGCGCGCTTTACGGCCGCGGTATCGGCGGGCCGCGGCTGATCGAGGAACAGGACCAGATCCTGGTCGAACTCGCCGGTTCGCATTGCCGTTATCATGTCGTGGTCGAGCATACGCTGGTGACCGGCAAGCCGGATCCGCGCCAGTTCGACATGCTGAAAGTGGCAAAGGAAGCGCTAGACGGGATCAAGGATGCGGCAAGGGCAGGGGCGGCGCTCGGCACGCTCGACGATATCCATCGCCGCGTGCTGGACGATGCCGGTTTTGCCAAGGCGCGGTATGCCGCCTGCGGCTATGCGCTGGGCTGCACCTTCAAGCCGACCTGGATGGACGTGCCGCCGATGATCTATTCCGGTAATCCGCTCATCATGACGCCGGGCATGGTGTTCTTCGTCCATATCATGATTCCCGACGCGACGACCGGCCTGGTTGCCGGCGTCGGCCAGACCTTTGCGATTACCGATGGCGCGCCTGAAGTGTTCAGCGACCTTCCGGTTGAGCTTTACTGCTGCTGAGCGCGGCAGTCCTAATCAAGAGCAATTCCAGCAAAAGTAGCAACCGGTTTTGCGTCCGGAATTGCGTCAAACCAAAAGACAAGAGCAGGCAGTTATGGATCTTCAATTGAGCGGAAAGACCGCGCTGGTATTCGGCGCAGGCGGTGGACTGGGTGGTGCGATTGCCCGTTCGCTGGCAGCCGAAAAGGCCAATGTCGTCGTTGCCGATATCGATCTTGCCGCTGCCGAAAAGACGGTGCAGGCGATTGAGGCTGAAGGCCACAAGGCTTTTGCGCTGCAATGGGATATCGGCGATCTGACGGTGATCGGGGAGCGGCTGGCGCTGATCGCTTCGACCTTCGGGTCGGTGGATGTGCTGGTCAACAACACAGGCGGCCCGCCGCCGACGCCGGCCACTGGTCAGGCGCCGGAAATCTGGTCGAAATATTTCGACAGCATGGTGCGCTCGGTCATCGCCGTGACGGATGCCGTTCTGCCGTCGATGCGCGAGCGCGGTTTTGGCCGTATCATCACCTCGACATCTTCCGGTGTCGTCGCGCCGATCGCCAATCTCGGCATTTCCAACAGCCTGCGGCTGGCGCTGGTCGGCTGGTCGAAGACGCTGGCCCGCGAAGTCGGCCGTGACGGGATTACCGCCAATGTCGTGCTGCCGGGCCGTATCGCCACGGGCCGCATCGTGTTTCTCGACGAACAGAAGGCCAAGCGCGAGGAACGTCCGGTGGCGGATGTGACGAAGGAAAGCACGGGTTCCATTCCGGTCGGCCGTTACGGCGACCCGCAGGAATATGGCGATGCCGTCACCTTCCTGGCCAGCCCGCGCGCATCCTACATCACCGGTTCGGTGATCCGCATCGACGGTGGCCTTCTCGCCAACATCTGACTAGAAATTAAGATTAAAAGCTGCAGCTTTGATCGATATCGCATCCGGGAGAAAGACATGACATTCAGCACTCGGTCCAAGGGCGTCTATGCGATTGCCGCCACGCCGTTTCATGACGATGGCGCGATCGACTTCAACTCGGTCGATCGCCTGACGGATTTTTACGAGGAAAGCGGCTGCACCGGCATCACCATTTTGGGCATCATGGGCGAAGCGCCGAAGCTGGAAGCGGCTGAAAGCCGTGCGATCATCAAGCGCGTCGTCGAGCGCGCGGAAGTTCCGGTCATCGTCGGCGTTTCGGCGCCGGGTTTCGCCGCGATGCGTTCGCTTGCCCGCAGCTCGATGGATATGGGCGCCGCCGGCGTGATGATCGCGCCGGGACAGGGCGCAAAGACAGACGAGCAGACCATCAATTATTTCGCCGGTGCCGTGGAAGCGGTCGGCGAAGACGTTCCATGGGTGCTGCAGGATTATCCGCTGACGCTCAACACCGTGATCGCCACCAGCGTGGTTGCCAAGATCATCACCAACCATCCGTCTTGCCTGATGCTGAAGCATGAGGACTGGCCGGGTCTGGAAAAGATCTCAAAACTGCGCGCCATGCAGAAATCGGGCGAACTGCGCGAATTCTCCATCCTCTGCGGCAATGGCGGCATGTTCCTCGATTTCGAACCGGAACGCGGCGCAGACGGCGCGATGACCGGTTACGGCTTCCCCGACATGCTGAGCGAGCTTGTATCGCTGTTTGAAGCGGGAAAACGCGACGAGGCGCATGACCTGTTCGACGCGCATCTGCCGCTGATCCGCTACGAGCAGCAGCTCGGCGTGGGCCTGGCGGTGCGCAAGCACATCCTCAAACGCCGCGGCGTGATTGCATCGGACGCACAGCGCAAGCCGGGGCAGATGCTGACGGCGACAGCGAAGGCCGAGGTGGATTACCTGCTGGCGCGGGTGGCGAAGCACGACAAGCGGGCGGCGCTGTAGGGCGCTGCTGCCGGGAGAACGTCTCCCTCTCAGTTGTCATCCTCGGGCTTGACCCGAGGATCCAGACGCAAGCCCCCGTTTGCCGTGTTACTTAGAAGGCGACAGCAATCGGCCTGGGTCTATCGTTGCCGCTCGTGCTTGGATCCTCGGGTCAAGCCCGAGGATGACGACCGTAGAGGGGATGCAAAGAAATCGGCGGACTTCTGGGAACAGAACCTTGTCCGCCGACCCTATGTAATCAATCCAGCGGCTTATACGCGATCACGTCCATCTCGACCTTGACGTCGACCATCATGGGGGATTCGACGGTGGAGCGGGCCGGGGGGTGGTCGATGAAGTGCTTCTGGAAGACGGCGTTGAAGCTGGAGAAATCGCGGGCGTCGTCGAGCCAGACATTGACCTTGACGACATGTTCCAGCGTGCAATCGGCCAGCGCCAGAACCGATTTGATGTTGGCGATCACCTGTTCGGTCTGGGCGACGATATTGCCGACGATGACTTCGCCATCGACGGTCGGCACCTGGCCCGAAACATAGACGAAATCACCGGCGCGGACGGCCTTGGCGAAGGGGCGGCGCTGGCCGCCGGCCTGGGCGTCGGCGACATCGTAACGGATGAGTTTCTTGCTGGTCATGGGGTGGTCTTTCTATTCCAGTGGGGTAGGGGCAGGGTTTGTCCGTTTTTGCAATGCCGACAACGCTTTACGCTTTTGCCGGCATTGTTCAGTGGGCATCCTGCACGAGATGGCCGGGCGAAACCTCGCGATAGGTACGCTTCGGCGCAAGGTAATCGAAGGGCCGGACCGGGCTTTTGATTTCTTCGGTTAGCGGCGGCGGGGTCTGGCCGCGGCGCGACGGATCGGGGATCGGCACGGCCGAGATCAGGCGCTGCGTATAGGCATGCTGCGGATTGTCGAAGATCGCCGCGCGCGGGCCGATTTCGACGATTTCGCCCAAAAACATCACGGCGACGCGGTGGCTCATGCGTTCGACAACCGCCATGTCGTGGCTGATGAAGAGATAGGCGAGGCCGCGCTTTTCCTGCAGGTCGAGCAGAAGGTTGGAGACCTGCGCCTTGACGGACACATCGAGTGCGGAGACCGCTTCGTCGGCGACGATGAATTTCGGATCGAGCGCCAATGCGCGGGCAATCGAGATACGCTGGCGCTGGCCACCGGAGAACTCGTGCGGATGGCGATCTGCCATGGCGGCGGAAAGGCCGACCTGTTCCAGAAGTTCTGAGACGCGGGCCTTGGCATCTTTCCGACCCATCAGGCCGTGGGCGAGGATGGGTTCGGCGATCGCGGAGCCGACGGTGATGCGCGGGTTGAGCGAGGCGAACGGGTCCTGAAAGATCATCTGCGAGGTGCGGCGCATGGTGCGCAATTCGCGCGTGCCGGCCTTGGTGACATCCTGCCCGCCGATGACGATCGAACCGGCGGAGGGATTGAGCAGGCGGATGATGGCGCGGCCGGTGGTGGATTTGCCGCATCCGGATTCTCCGACCAGCGACAGGGTTTCGCCCGGACGCAAGTCGAAGGAGACATCTTCCACAGCATGGACACGGCCATTTGGTAGGTCGAAGCGGACGGCGAGATTATCGACCTTGAGGATCGGCTCGACGCTCAAGGCGACCGGATTCATCTCGCGGCCATCGACGGCAATACCGGTCGAGGCATCGACCTCGGGGAAACGTTTCGGGGCGGCGGCGGCACCCATCGTGCCCAGCCGAGGGATCGAGGCGAGCAGGGATTTTGTGTAGATCGCTTTCGGCGCGGCGAAGATTTCGTCGGTCTTGCCGGTTTCGATCATGTCGCCGCGGAACATCACAACGGTACGGTCGGCGATTTCGGCGACGACGCCCATGTCATGGGTGATGAACAGCACGCCCATGTTTTCCTCCCGCTGCAACTCGCGCAGCAGGTGGAGGATTTCGGCCTGGATCGTCACGTCGAGGGCGGTGGTCGGCTCGTCGGCGATCAGCAGTTTCGGACGGCAGGCGAGCGCCATGGCGATCATCACGCGCTGGCGCATGCCGCCGGAGAATTTGTGCGGATATTCGTGAAGACGGGCTTTGGCCGCGGGAATACGGACGCGCTCCATCAGGCGCACAGTTTCGGCTTCAGCTTCGCTCCACGACAGGCCGCGATGCAGGACGAGCGCTTCGGCGATCTGGTTGCCGATGGTGAAGACTGGGTTGAGCGAGGTCATCGGCTCCTGAAAGATCATGCCGATCGAACCACCGCGCACCTTGCGCATCTCGGCTTCGCTGGCCTTCAGAAGATCGGTGCCATCGAGCAGGATGCGGCCTTCGGAGCGCGAGCGGCCGGCGGGCAGCAGCCGCATGGTCGAGAGCGCCGTGACGCTCTTGCCCGAGCCGGATTCACCGACGATCGCAACCGTCTCGCCGGCATCGACATGCAGGCTGATATTGCGAATGACGGCTTTCCAGCCTTCAGGCGTCTTGAACGAGGTGGTCAGGTTCTCGACCGCAAGCACCGGCCGTTTGGTGGTCACTGTATCGGTCATGTTCAGCTTTCCTTGGCGAGACGCGGATCGACGAGATCGCGCAGGCCGTCGCCCAGCAATTGCAGGGAGAGAACCGAGAAGACGATGGCTAGCCCCGGAAACACCATCAGCCACGGGGCGTTGTTCATGTATTCGCGGCCGGATGCCAGCATCGTGCCCCAGGTCGGCATGTCGGTGGAAACGCCGACACCGAGGAAGGAGAGGCTTGCTTCGGCGAGCATCGCCGAGGCGAAGACGAAGGTTGCCTGCACGAGGATGGGCGAGGCGAGGTTGAGCAGGACGTGGCGAGCAAGGATCTGCCAGGTCGGCAGGCCCATGGCGACGGCGGCCTCGATATAGGGCAGTTCACGCAGGACCAGCGTCGAGCCGCGGACGATACGGGCGAGACGTGGGGCGTAGGTGATGCCGAGCGCGAGGATGACGGTTGTCAGCGACGGTCCGAGGGCCGCGACCAGCGCGATGGCGAGAAGGATGTCGGGGAAGGACATCATCGCATCGAGCAGGCGTGAGATCGGCGCATCGAGGCTGCGGAAGAAGCCGGCGGCGACGCCGAGGATGACGCCGAGCACCGTCGAGATGACGACGACACCGAGGCTGACGAGCAGCGAGATACGGCCGGCGAAAATGGCGCGGGAGAAGATATCGCGGCCGAATTCATCGGTGCCGAAGAAATTCGTCATCGACGGCGGCTTCAGCTTGTTGATGATCGACAGCTTGTTCGGCGCGTAAGGCGCGACCCAGGGAGCGAGCAGCGCAGCCAGAATGACGATCGCCAGGATGATGGCGCCGAACAGCATGGCGCGGTTGCCGAACAGGCGGCGCAGACCGGATGCGAAGGGCATGGAGAGGGAGGCCATCGTGGTCATAGGCGCACCCTGGGATCAACGAGAATATAAAGCATGTCGACGATGAAGTTGATGAGGACATAGATGGCGGCAACGACGAGCAGCGCGCCCTGAATGACCGGATAATCGCGGCGGAGAACGGCCGAGACGACGAGATTGCCGACGCCGGGCAGGCCGAAGACGGTTTCGGTAACGACAGCACCGGCGACCAACATGGCAACGGAAAGGCCGATGACGGTGATGATCGGGATCATCGCGTTCTTCAAGGCATGCTTGAGGATGACACGGCCTTCGCCGGCACCCTTGGCGCGGGCGGTGCGGACATAATCATCGCCCAAAACATCGAGCATGGCGGCGCGGGTGAAGCGGGTGATCAGTGCCGAGTTGACGACTCCGAGCGCGACTGCCGGCAGAACGAGATGGTGCAGACGTTCGAAGAAAGGCGTTTCGGGCCCGCCGTAACCGGAGGCCGGGAACCAGCCCTGGCCGACGGCAAAGACCTGGATCAGGATCAGGCCGAGCCAGAAGCTCGGGACACTGGCGGCGACCATGGTGAGCGTCACGACGATCTGATCGAAGACCGTGCCGCGCTTGACGGCCGACAGGATGCCGACCGGCAGCGCGATCGCAACCGCGATCAGGATCGAGAAGAGGGTGAGGAAGAAGGTCGGCTCGGCACGGGCGGCAAGTGCTGTCGTGACCGGCTGATTGAGGAAGATCGACTGGCCGAGATCGCCCTGCAATATGCCCAGAACGAACTGGCCGTATTGCAGGAGAAGCGGCGCATCGAGCCCCATCTTCTCGCGCAATTGTGCGATATCCGCCGGGGTCGCATCCGACCCCAGCATGACGGCGGCAGGATCGCCGGGCGTGACGCGAACGATGATGAAGACCACCGTCACGACCAGGGCGAGCACGATTGCCATGCCCCCAAGCCGTTTCAGCAGCGCTTGTGCGATCCTTGCCATAGTCGGTTCCTAGTTTCTTTTGAGCAGTTCCGCGTTTCCAGGAAAGGCGGAGCTGCTCCATCTCTTTGTTGTCATGCAATTCCGGACCTAAAGCCGGTTGCCGGATTTGGCCGGAATTGCTTCAGCTTACTTCTTCGGGGCGACGTTCCAGAAATGCGGCCAATAGGTTGGTTCGTAACCGGAAACGCCGTTGGCGACGCCGGAAACGGCATTGAAGTTGCCAACCTTGTAGAGCGGTGCATCATCATAGATGACCGTCTGGATGCCGTCCCATGCCGCCTTCTTCGCGTCGTCGGTGGTGGCGTCCATGTAGGTGGCGACAGCCTTTGCCTTCTGATCGGAAACGTACCAGCCCGGATAGGTGTCGGTGATCGTGTTGATCGTCGTCGGGTCACCCGGGAAGTTGGAATGGGTGATGAAGATATCCCATGCCTTCGAATCCGCGCGGCGGGTGGTGAGCGTTGCCCAGTCTACCACCTGCAGATCGACCTTGAAGCCGGCGGCTTCGAGATAGGCCTTGGCGACTTCGCCGATCTTGTAGTGGAATTCGTACTGGCGGCTGGTCAGAAGGCGGATCGGGGTTCCGTCGTAACCACCATCCTTCAAGAGCTTGGCGGCTTCTTCCGGATTGCCGTCGCCGTAACGCTCGACACCGGCTTCGGTGTGCCAGAAGGAGCCTTCCGGGAAGATCGAGGCATCGACGCTGAAGAAGCGGTCGTCAGAGAAGGCGGCCATCATCATGTCGTTCGGGTTGAGCGCAACCTGAACCGCCTGACGCAGTTCCTTCTTGGCGAGCAGACCTTCCTTCATGTTCATGTTCATCGACGCCCAGCCGGCATCGCGGAAGATGACGGGCTTGGCATTGCCGCTCTTTTCGACGCGCTCGAAGGCACTGACGGGCAACGAATCCGCATAGTCGAACTGGCCGGAGATCAGGCCTTCAACGCGGGTATTGGCATCCGGCACCGGAACGAAGCGGATTTCCTTGGCGATCGCCTCGCGCTTGCCGGCATAGTTGCTCGGCGCACCTTCAGGCGACTTGTAGCCGTCGAAACGGACGAGCTGGGTGTACTGGTCTGGCTTGCGTTCCTTCAGGGCATAAGGGCCGGTGCCGACGAATTCAGTCAGCGTGTCGGCAATCTTTTCCGATGGCAGGATGACGGAAGCCTGCGACAGCGTGGCGAGCAGCGGCGCATAACGCGACTTCAGCTTGAAGACGACGGCGTGGTCACCCTCTTCCGTCAGGCTTTCGACGATGCCGGCGACCTGCTTGCCCTTGGAATTGACTGCCATCCAGCGCTTCAGCGAGGCGGTAACGTCCTTGGCATCGAAGGTGCTGCCGTCATGGAACGTGACGCCTTCGCGCAGCGGGATCGTATAGGTGAGACCGTCTTCGGAAATCTTCGGCATGCCGGCTGCGAGCAGCGGTACGGACTTCCATTCGGCGTCATAGGTGTAGAGCGTTTCGAAAATGTGCTGGTCGATGGTCAGCACGATGTCGGTCGCCGTCTGCATGACGTCGAGCGTCGGCGGTTCGCCGATCGTGGCGACGGTCAGAATACCGTCGCTTGCCTGCGCCAGAGCTAGGCTGCTGGTGCCGGCCAAAGCCGCCAGCGTCATCAGAACAAGTGCACTCTTTTTCATAGTCATCCCCTTGTTGCGTTCGGTTCGGTCAAAGATTTCGGCCGGCTTTCCTGTCCGGCCGGAATGTCAGGCATCCAGTCCCAGCGGATCGGCCACGCGCGGCCAGAGTTTGAGGCTCGCCTTGCGGTAGGGCGTCGTTGCCGGATTGGTCGGATAGGAGGTCGGCGCGGCGATATAGACGATCTCGGAGGAGACCGGCTGGAAGCCTGCGTAGAAATGGTTTGTCGACTTGATCAGCATGTAGGATTTCGAGGCGAAATCGATGCCCTGATTGGCAAAGATATCCGGCTCGTAGGTCTGGGTGCGGCTGGTGATCAGCACGATATCGATATTGGTGCCGACTGGGCGGATGACGGCGGCGCTCCCGAGCGTGACACGCGAATTGCGAAAACTCTGCCAGCCGGCATCAAAAACCTTTTGCACGGTGACGCGCAGATCCAGCGGATCGCCGCCCTCGGGGCTGGACTTGCCGCCGACGCGCAAGGCGAGTTCCGCACCTTCACCGGCCGCATGGCAGAAGGTGACGGCGATCGGGTCCCAGATCGTGGCGACGGCAAAATCGTCCATGCCGCGTTCCATCATCCGGCGCAGGATATAGGTGGCGTCACCCGCAACGCCGCCGCCGGGATTGTCCCAGACATCGGCGATGGTGACCGGCTTTTCCGGATGCGCGGCGCGGATGGCGATCGCCTTGTCGAGACCTTCCTCGGTATCGAACATCGGCATCGCCGTGGTCTTGCGCAGGCTGTAGAGTTCGCGGCCGAGCGTTTCCGCCAGCGCATCGCCCTTCGCCTTGTCGTTGTCGGTGACGACGACGATGCGGGTGCCCATGTCGGGCAGGTCGCCGGCCATGAAACCGTGGATGACGGAGGCCGACAGGATGCCGTCTTTGCCTTCCATCGCCTGCATGCGATCGACGAAGGAGCGCATCGGCTCGCGGCTGGTCGGGAAGATGGTGATCATCCGGCAGTCGAAGGTGGAGATGACCGGCTTGATCTTTCCACGCAGCGCTTGGAGCGCCAGTTCGACGACGTGTTCGCCGCGCTGTTCGAAATCCGTATGGGGGAATTCGAGGAAGGCGGCCATGATGTTCAGGTTGGCGACGCGCAATGCGGTGAGGTGGCTGTGCGGGTCGAATTCGGCAGCGATCAGCACGTCGGGGCCGACCATTTCGCGGACGCGGGAGAGAAGATCTCCCTCGGGATCGTCATAACCTTGCGCCGCCATCGCGCCATGCAGGCCGAGAACCACGCCATCGACTGGCAGGGCGGCTTTCAGTTCGGCAAGGATTTGGTCGCGCAGCGTCTCGTAGGTCTGGCGCTGGATGAGGCCCGCGGGCTCAGCCCAGCAGGACGTGCCTTCGATGACGGTGAAGCCTTCTTCCCTGCCGCGGCGGCGCAGGATCGGGACGACGGAGGAGCACAGGGTCGGCGTATCGGGATGTTCGCCCGGTCCGGCATAAAACGCCGCCTTGAAGGCGTTCATATCCGTCGGCACGGGAGAAAAAGTGTTCGTTTCGGTCGCCAGCGAGGCGGTGAAGATGCGCATGTCTTGTTATCCGAATACACTTCGGCCTCAGGGCGACGCTGACGTGCCCGAATGCCGTTGCCATGTTGTGCTGATTTGAAGTCTGCCGGAGCGGTCGTCTGGATGTCGCTTAACGACAGTCGTGATGCTCTCGGATCATTCGATTTCCCGTTTTCCTCAAGTTCGCCCACTCACCGTTTCGGTGTAATTTATTTTCTTCATAATGCGCAAAATCAAAGCCAAGTCAATGGATTTTCAGATTTCGCACTATTTTGTGTAATTTATTTTCTTAAACGGGAAATTCGCGGAAAATTTTCATGTCGGCTGGAGATGCCGGATCCCACCGCGTGCGTTGTCGTAACCGCAATGCGTTTTGAATCAATGATTTCCCTAGCCGTAAACAGGAGGCACCAGCTGCGGAGAGAAAATCCGTCATGAAAAAGGGCGCCCTCGACAGGCGCCCGATTTTCATCATGTCGCTTGAACCGTGGCAGCGGGATCGCTGTCTATCGGGTCGGCGCGAGAAAAATTTTCAAGACTGGGCCCTACCAGACCGTTCCGCGGGCATCGACATTTTCAACCCGCGTGACCACGCCGTCCTTGTGGAAGACCATGCGGTCGAAGAGGTTTGTGACGACGCAGGTATGGTTCGGCACCACCTTTACCTGGGCGCCGATTTCCGGGAAGGGGGTAGTGCAGGCCGAGATATCGACCACGGCGTGTTCTTCCGAAAGCGAAACGACCTTTGCGCCCTCATAGCCGGCAATCGAACCGTAATCGGAAAAGCCGAGCAGGTCCGACGTCAGCGTCTTGGAGCCGCTATCGAGAACCGCGCGATCCGGCGCCGGACGCGAGACGACGGTGGCAAGGATATGCATGGCCAGATCGTCATTGCTGCAGTGACCGGCGCGGACCATGCTGCGGTCGTTATAGACATAGGTGCCGGCGCGATGCTCGGTGGCGGACGGCACGAGATGGGCGAAGAACAGGTCCGGTGAGCCACCGCTGGAACGAACAGGGCAATCGATGCCCTTTTCGGCAAGCAGGTCCATCGTCTTCGACATGAAAGCCTCGACCTGTTCAGCACCGCCGGTGGCCGGATAGGTCATGATGCCGCCGAAATGCAGGCCCGGGGCGGCGGCGATCTTTTCGGCCAGTGCGACGGCTGCTTCCGGTGTCTGCACGCCGCAGCGTTTTGCGCCGGTGTCACATTCGATCAGCACGGTCAGCGGGCGGGAAGCGTCGAACGTGGCGGCAAGGCCGGCAACGGTGGTCTCGCTATCGGCGACGACGGCGAGTTTTGCTATGCGGGCGTTGAGCGCCTTCAGGCGGGCGAGCTTGGCTGCGCCGAGAATGTTGTAGGTGATCAGGATGTCGTCGAAACCGGCATCGGCAAAAACTTCGGCCTCGGTGACCTTCTGGCAGTTGAGGCCGACGGCCCCGGCTTCAACCTGCTGGCGCGCGACGGCGGCGATCTTGTGGGTCTTGATATGCGGGCGGAACGCCTTGCCATGGCTTTCGCAATAGGCCTGAACGCGGGCGATGTTGGCGGCAAGCCGCGCTTCGTCGATGACCGGCATCGGGGTTGCAACCTGTTCGAGCGGCGTGCCGGGTTCGGGCCAAGGATAGTTCATCGAGAAAGACCTCATCGGGATGGAGCGACGTGTGCCTGAAACGGCAGCGACGCAGGGGAAGGTTGTTTTTATTTTCTTGGAATAGGCAAGTTTCGTTGATGCTGGCCGGCATTATGCTATCAAATACGAGAACAGTGAAATTCATTTTCACAGGTGCAGGCATTTTTCTGCTGCGGCCACTCTGAAGGGAAGACCGAATGGATCTGTTTCATGCCCTTTCCGATCAGGATGGCCGGCTTTCCGGGCTTGAGGCGAAGCTTGCTCAGTTCGCGATGGAAAATGTCGATTTCGTCGTCAATGCGTCGATTATCGAAGTGGCGCAAAAGGCCGGCGTTTCGCCGCCGACGGTGACGCGTTTCTGCCGCAGGCTGGGCTGCCAGGGGTATTCCGACTTCAAGGTGCAACTGGCAAAAATCGCCTATGTGGGCCTGCGTTACCTGACGCCGGAAGCGCCGACCGCAACGGCGGAGGAAGTGGCGCAGGATATCGTGTCGAAGGCGCAGAACGCGCTGTTCGAGGTGCATCGCCAGCTTGATCTCAGAGCCATCGAACAGGCAGCACAGATGCTGAGGGCCGCCGAATTCATTCAGGCCTTCGGCGCAAGCGGCAATTCGGCGATGATCGTCAACGAGCTGCATAACCGGCTGTTTCGTCTCAGTTGCCGGGTCAATGCATCGAGCGATCACGGCATGAACCTGATGATCTCGGCAGCGGCTCAGCCCGGCACGGTGGTCTTCGGCTCGTCCTTTACCGGCCGCGACATGGGGCTTGTTCATTGCCTCGATCTGCTGCGGGAACGCTTGATCCCGACGATCGTGATGACCCAGGCGGGTTCGCCGGTGGCCAATGCGGCGGATCTGGTGATCGCGATCGAGATGCCCGAGGGCAAGAACATCTTTCGGCCGACCTCGACGCGCTATGCCTATCTGGCGGCGATCGACATTCTCGCCAATATGGTCGCCTATGCCGATCGCACCAGAGCGCTGAAATCGCTGCGCGCGATCAAGGAGGAACTGGTGCGCAACCGCGATGGCGACGACCGCCAGCTTCTCGGTGACTGATCCGACCCCAAATTCAAGCAATTGCGGATTGATGCATTTGCGACATGATGATGCCGTTTTCAGGCATGAAGTATTGTCGCAATCAGACGACACAGGCGTCGAAATTTGAACATTCGACACAGGTTCCGAAAGTTGCCTGTCTCACGCATCCTTGGTTGATTTCCGTGTAAAAAGCCATGCCAGAAGACGTTGACGATACCATGTCGATCACGCGCACCAATTTCTGCGGTCGTAGCTACCGCCACGGCGAGGCGAAATGCCGGGATCAGGCATCGCCATTTTCAAAAATCATAAAAACGAGACCTTCATGTCTAGGCAAACCCTGACGACGGTGATGGCGCCGCTTCTCGGCCTGTTCATCCTGAGCGTCGGCAACAGTTTTCTGTCCTCGCTTACCACCCTGCGTCTCGATGCTGCCGGCGCTTCGCCCGCAATGATCGGTGTGGTGTCCTCCGCCTATTTTGTCGGGCTGACGCTCGGGGCGATGTTTCATGACCGGCTGATCGTACGGATCGGCCATATTCGCGCCTATGCCAGTTTTGCCTCACTCGGCGTCGTCGGCATCCTGATGCAGGTTCTGTCGGCCGACTGGATGTTGTGGATCCTTGTCCGACTGATCTATGGCTGGACGACGGTCGGCGTTTTCCTGGTGATCGAAAGCTGGCTGCTGTTGGTTGCGGACCAGACCGTGCGCGGCCGGTTTCTGGCGCTTTACATGATCGCCTTTTACGGTGCGGGCGCCGTCGGGCAGGCGCTGCTGGGAACGGTCAACGGGCTGGGCGAGTTCGCGCCGTTCATCGCCGCGGCAATGCTGGCGTCGCTGTCGGTTCTGCCGATCGTCATCCTGCCGCGCGAAATGCCGCTGATGGAACGGGTGGAGGCGCTCAAACCCCTGCAGCTGTTTCAGATGTCGCCGAGCGGCGTGATCGGCTGCTTCGGATCGGGTATCGCGATCGCGGCCGTCTATACGCTGTTCCCGCTCTATCTGCAGAATATCGGAATGTCGGTGGATGAGGTGGGGATGATGATGGCCTGTGTCATTCTCGGCGCGATGGTGCTGCAATATCCGGTGGGGCGCTGGTCGGACAACCAGGATCGGCGCATCGTGCTGATCACGCTCGCCTTGGCCTGCCTTCTGCTCTGCGCGGCAGTGCTGCTCTTGCCGCATAATGCGACGACGCTGATGGTGACCCTCTTCCTGCTGGGCGGCGGCATTTTTGCCATCTATCCGGTAGCCATCAGCTTTTCGGCTGACCGCGCATCGGCGGCTTCGTTGGTGCCGATGATACAGGGCATGCTGCTGGTCAATTCGCTTGGTTCGGCAATCAGCCCGATTTCGATCTCCGCTGTGATGAGCACTTTTGGCCCGGCCGGATTGTTCTGGTCGCTTGCGGTGCTCAACGTCCTGATGGTGGTGTTCTTCATTTGGCGGCGTGGCGCACGGCCGGAAGCGACGCAGGTCGCGCCATTCGCGCCGGCAACGGCAATGTCGCCGATCGGGGCCGAAATCCGCGTGACCGACGAGATGATCCAGGGCGTGAAGGAGCACGACGCAGAGGCAGAGGAGCCTCCCGTCAGGCACGCATCATCGCCGGGGTGAGGATGGAATAGGCCGCCCTATCCGAGCGTTCTTGCCGTCAGTTTCGGCAGCATCAGGCGGAAGGCGATGCTGCGGGCGCTCTGGAAAAGAAGGAGCGCGATCCACAGGCCGTGATTGCCGAAGAGCGGCTGCAGCACGGCCCAGGCGGCGAAATAGGTGGCGAGCGACAAGAGCATGAGATTGCGCATCTCGCGTGACCATGTCGCGCCGATATAAACCCCGTCCATCTGGAAGGCGATGGCGCCGACCAAGGGCATGATCGCAGCATAGGGCAGAAAACCTTGGGCCAACTGTTCGACCGTCGCATTGGGGGATGCCAGATCGATGACCCACCAGCCGCCGGCGAGGAAGGACAGCGCAACAAGCGCGCCGAAGACAAGTGCCCAGATCGTGGTGAGTTTTATCATCCGGTCGAAGCCGGCACGGTTTCTGGCTCCGACGGCACGGCCGGCGAGCTGTTCGGCCGCCGTGGCGATGCCATCGAGGAAAGCGACGCCGAAGAAATAGAAGCGCAGCAGGATCGTGTTGGCGGCGAGGATATCGATGCCGAGTTCGCCGCTCTGGCGGGTGAAGAAGGACAGCCCGATCAGCAATGCAAACGAGCGGATCATCATGTCGCCATTGACGGAAAACAGCCGTCGCAGGCTTTTCATGTCCGGTAAATTCCAGCTCGACTTGTCGGTTCGACAGAGGATGATGGCAGCACCTGCAAGTGCCGTGACGATTTCCGAGACAAGGCTGGCGATGGCGAGACCGGCGACGCCGCCATCGAGACCGAGCACCCACCAGATGCTCAAGCCCAGATTAAGGCCGTTCAAAAGCCCCTGCAGAAGCATGGCGGTCAGCGCATCGCCGCGGCCGATGATCCAGCCGAAGGCGACGAAATTGAACAGCACGAAGGGTGCCGACCAGACGCGCCAGGAGAAATAGATCTTTGCCGCTTCCGCCACCGCGCCATCGGCGCCGAGCACGGTGAGGCCAAGATTGCCGATCGGCACATGCAGAAGCAGGATAACGAGGCCGGCGACCATGGAAATGGTCAGGCCGCCGAGCAGCATGCGCTGCTCGTAACGGCGATCGCCTGCGCCAAAAGCCTGGGCGGTAAAGCCGGTCGTCGCGCCGCGTAAGAAGTTAAAAGTGACGAACAGCACGTCGAAAATGACGGCGGCGAGCGCCACGCCGCCGATCAGCGCCTCCTGCCCCAACTGCCCGATCACGCCCGTCGCCACGAGGCTGACGAGCGGGGTCGAGAAATGGGCGATCATCATCGGGATCGCGATGCGCAGCACTTCGCGATGGGTGACATCGAAGGAGGGGGCGCTGTCTGCCGTCGTTGCGGTTGCCACTTAGTCTTTCCGGTGCGGTTCGCCGAGCGTGTGCATCAGCCGGTTGGCCCAGCCGAAGATCGCCACAGAATGAATGAGGTCGAGGATTTCCAGATCACTCAGGCCGGTTTCGCGCAAGTGGTAGAACTGATAGACTCCGACATTATCCGGATGGGCGGTCAGATCGACGCCGAAATTGAACAGCGCCTGATCGTATTCGCCGAGATCGGCGTCGAGACCGTTATTGTAGATCTCGTCCACCACTTCCGGCCGCTTTTCCAGCTGGATGAAGCGGTTGGCGTGAACCTGGGCGCAATAGATGCAGTGGTTTACGAAGGAGGCGGCAAGCGCGCCGAGTTCGCGGCCGCCGCGCGACAGGCCGCCATCGCTATACATGATGTCGTTGAACAGCGGCGAGCGCTCGGCCAGCATCTCGGTTTCCTGCGCCAGCACCAGCACATAGGCGGAAACTTTTGTATTGGACGGGGTGACCTTCAGCGCATCGAGCTGTTCGGGCGTCGCCGTCTGCAGGTCGACCGGCTTGACGTAAGGCTGCCATTCGAGCGCATCGAGGGTGAATTCATGAACCGGGTCAGACATGTTAGTTGTCCCTCAGCATCTTCAGGCCGGCGACGACCAGAACCTGGTAATTGACGAAAGCGATGATGCCGGCGAGCGTGACGATATCGCGATCGTCGAGGCGTGCGGCATAGAGCTTTTCGATATTCTCGCGGGTTGCAGCCTTCGGGTTCTTCGTCACCAGATCGACATGGCGGAGGATGACGGAAAGCCGGCTCGCCTCGTCTTCCGGCTTCCAGGCGGGATCAGCGATGGAGAGGACATCGCCGGCGGCACCTTCCGTGGTGGCGAGTTCCCGATAATGCGCAAGCAGTTCCTGCGAGGTCCACAGCGCGGCCATGCGGGCGGCAAAAGCTGCGCGTTCCGCGTAAGAGAAATTGCGCGGATCGGTCGGGTGGAGTGCCGCGACATAGCTTGTCTGGGTGAGGTGTTTCAGCTTCGCGCGCTGTTCGCGCAATGCCAGCAACGGCGAGGTGGGGCCAAGGCCCAGCACCTTGTCGATCACATCGACAGTCGTTTCGGTTGTCATATGATTTTATTCCTCAATCTTGCGACAGGGCTTCGTCGAGAAAGTCCAGCCGGTCTTGCCCCCAATAGAGCACGTCCTTGTAGATCCAGGTCGGGGTGCCGAAGACACCGCGCTTGCCGGCTTCTTCGTGGCTGTCGAGCCAGGCCTGCATGATTTCCGGCTGATCTTCCATCGCCTGCAGTTTTACGCCATCGATGCCGATCCGGTTGGCGACATCGATACGCACATCCGGCTGGGTCACGTCGAGTTCCTCGCTCCACAGAGCATGAAGAAGGGCGTGGCTCAACTCCAATGACGGCAGGCCGAGCCTGTCGGCGGCGATTACCATGCGCGCGGAAAACTCGTTATTGGTCGGATAATATTTGGGTTTGAGCGCCAGCGGCATGTTGAGCCGCTTGCGCCAGCGATCGAGTTCGACCGCGTGATAATCCTGACGCGGCTGCGGGCGGGAGCGCAAGGGTACGCCACCGTTTTCCGTGACGATGCGCGTCGGGCGCACCACAACGTCGAGATCGTGTTTTTCGATCAGCGCCTTGAACTGCGGCCAGCCGAGATAGGCCCACGGAGAACTGAGGGCGTGGTAATAATAGACTGTCTTGCGCATGATTATCCTCAAGCTGTCTTCTGTTCGGGGAGATCGGCGTCGGCATCGACCCATTCGGAACCGTCGAGTTCCGGCTTTTCGTAAGCCAGCAGGGCTTCCCAGTGGTAGTCGATATCGTCGATGAACAGGCCGGCGGAAACCCCGCGGGCAAGCCATTGTGCACCTTCGCTGATTGCCGGGATATCGCCGCTGACCTTGCCGAGGCTCATCGTCGCGCCGTAGTTGAAGCAGTGGATGTTTTTGAGCCAGGGCGCAGTGCCGGGCGTCTTTTCGGTGAAGGAAAAATCGTCCTCCAGCCAGGGGAAACGGCCAAGGCTCGGGTTCGCTTCGTCGGCCGGCGGCGTGATGCGGTCTTCCCAGCAGGCGATCTGATCCTTGTAGGGTTCAAGCTCGCTGCGGGCCAGCGGATCGACGGTAAAGCCGGTGCCGAGGATGACGAAATCGGTGCGGAAGATGCGGCCGTTCGTCGTGGTGATGACCACTTCGCTACCCTCTTCCTTCATCGAGGCGATGCCGCAATCGAAGTGGAAGAAGGCATTGGCATGGCGGCTGACGCGTAGGGTCGAGCCATGCGGGGCAGGGGTCTGCTGCCTTGTCGAATAATCCATCAGGCGCCAGCGCCATTTCGGATCGATTTTTGGAAAACCAGCCGTGACGCCGTAGGAGCCGATGCCCATCAGCTTATTGACCGTCGGCATCTTCTTGCGGCGGGCGAGAAGGCGGACCTCGCCGGCACCGGCTTCGAGTGCTTCCGCTGCGTTATCGACGGCGGATGCGCCGACGCCGATGACGACGACGCGCTTGCCCTTGAGGGTGGTGAAATCAACCTCGTCGGCCGAATGCGCCCAGCTTTTGCCGCGCTGCATGCCCTCGACGAAACCGGGGATTTCAGCGGCACCGAGGCCATCACGACCGGTTGCCATGACGAGCTTGCGGGTGAGGATCGGCTCCTCAGCGCTGCCGGCGATTTCAAGCTCCAGAAGCCCGTCTTCACGCGGGACGATGCGGGTGACGTTGATGCCGTTTTCGACCGGAATGGAGAGGACGTCGCGGTACCAGTCGAGGTAATCCATCCACATCGGGCGCGGGATCCGGTACAGTTCGTCCCACTTGGCGATGCCGAAAAGGGCTGTGTACCAGGCGCGGAAGGTGAGCGACGCCATGCCGGCTGCCGGGCCGAGCAGGGTTTTCGGCGAACGCAGGGTTTCCATGCGGGCAAAGGTTTTCCACGGGCCTTCGCGGCCTTTTGGGGCCTTGTCGATAATCCTGATATTGCGGATGCCGACGCGGGACAGCGCGAACCAGCCGACCAGACCGCACATGCCGGCGCCGATGATGACCACGTCGCTGACCGGTCTGCCATCGACCTTGGCCGAAGCGGGCGACCAGTTGGCGGGCGGATAGTTCAGATATTCGAGGTCCTGCGCAACGCGGGCGTTGAGATCTGAAAGCTTGGGATCGTTGACACTGCGGATCGGTTCGGGACTCATGGGTCAGGTCCTGTTCGGTTCAAATCTTCCACGGTCCCGGCCGTGTGACACGGCCGGGCAAGATGCCGGGGATGCCGGCTGTTATGGTCAGTCGGCCAACACCACGGCGTCGTTCTCGCGCCATGTCAGCCAGACATCGTCGCCGGTTATGGCCGAAAGCGCCACCGGATCGAGCTGGGCGACAACCGACTGGCCGTTCGCGAGGCTGACGGTCAGGGATGTATGATCGCCCTTGAAGATGCTCTGCGTGATGCGGCCGGAAACGGCAATCGTGTTGGCTGGCTTTTGCGACAGGACGGAAATGGCTTCCGGGCGCAGCGCTGCTGCAACCGTGTTGCCGACCGCCGGGCTTTGACCGTTGAGGTTCGCATGGACAACGCTGCCGTTCCATTCGATGGCGGCCAGACCGCCATCGATGGCCTTCAGCCTGCCTTCGATGAAATTCGTCTCGCCGATGAAGTTGGCGACGAAGCGGCTGCGCGGCTTGGCATAGAGCGTATGGGGATCGCCCATCTGCTCGATGCGGCCGGCATTCATGACAACGACGACATCCGACATGGTGAGCGCTTCTTCCTGGTCGTGGGTGACGAAGATGAAGGTCTTGCCGGTGGTCTTCTGGATCGATTTGAGTTCGATCTGCATCTGCTGGCGCAGTTTTGCGTCGAGCGCGGAAAGCGGCTCGTCGAGCAGCAGGACGTTCGGGTTGGGTGCAAGCGCCCGCATCAGTGCGACACGCTGGCGCTGGCCGCCGGAAAGCTGACCCGGCATGCGCTCGGCAAAATCGGTGAGCTTGACCAGCGACAGGAGTTCCATCGTGCGCTTGTGGATGGCGTCGGATGCCATGCCCTTCAGTTCCAGACCGAAGGCGACGTTGCGGCGGACGTTGAGATGCGGGAAGAGCGCATAGTCCTGGAAGACGATGTTGACGTTGCGCTTGTTGGGCGGGAGCTTGCTGATCTCCTGGCCGTCGAGAAAGATCTCGCCGGACGTCGGCGTCTCGAAGCCGCCGAGCATGCGCAGCGTCGTTGACTTGCCGCAGCCGGAAGGGCCGAGCAGGGTGACGAACTGGCCGGGTTCGATGGCAAGATCGAGATTATCGACTGCGAGCGAGGAGCCGTAAGATTTGTTGACGTTACGGAAATGAACGACTGGCTGCATGGCTATCGGGTCCTCGAACGGCGGGTGAGATGTTCGGCATAAAGCCCGACGGCTGCGGTTACGATCAGCACGAGGGTCGCTATGGCGTTGATTTCAGGTGACATGCCGCCCTGCACCTTGGCGAAGATCAGCATGGGAAGGGTGGTCTGGTAACCGCCCAGGAAGAAGGTACGGACGAAATCGTCGATACTGGTAAGCACGCAGAAGACCATGCCGCCGGCGAGCGCCGGTGCCAGATAAGGCAGCGTGACGCGCATGAAGGCAACAAAACTGTCGGCACCGAGATCACGGGCCGCATCGACGAGATTGTTCGGCATCGAACGCAGCCGGGTCAGCACCATGATGACCACGAAGGGCACGGCATGCACGGTGTGGCCGAGAATGATCGCGCCGGTGCCGGTCGGGATATCCAGTACGCGGATGAAGATGCGCATGGAAATGGCGTTGATCAGGCCTGGCACGACGGCCGGAAGACAGGCGAGTGCGAAGATTACGGAGCGGGCGATCATGCCCTCGGTGGTGATCAGCAGCGCAATCCACACACCGACGATCGTCGCAAACAGCGTCGTCATCAGGGCGATGAAGATCGAATAGGCACAGGCTTCGAGGAACTGCTTGTCCTGCAGCACCTGCGCATACCACTTGAGCGTCCACTTATCGATCGGGAAGGCGACGAAATTGGCGTCCTTGAAGGAGATCGCCATCATCAGCGCAAGGGGCAGGAGCAGATAGATGACGAACAGCCAGTAGGAGGCCTGAAGCGCGGTCTTGGGGAAGTCGGAAAAATACGAGCGCATGGGTCAGATCCTCACATCAGCTTGACGGTACGGCCGCCGACGACACGCATGAACAGACCGACGGTCGACAGCGAGACGGCAAGCATCAGGATGGAGAAGGCGGCACCTTCCGGCCATTTGTCGCTCGAGCCGTGGAACAGGCTGGCGATGATTTCCGGGAAGATCGTCGAGTTCGGGCCGCCGAGCAGAAGCGGGGCGGCGAAAACGCCGATCGAGGTGAGATAGACGAGGCTGCAGCCCGAGATGATGCCGTCCCTCGACAAGGGCAGGATAACCCGGCGGAAACGTTGCCATGGTCCCGCGCCGAGATCCGCTGCCGCGTCGACCAGCGAGGTGGGGATCTTTTCGATCGCGGAATAGAGCGGCAGGAGCATGAACAGCGAGATCAGGTAGATGACGCCGAAGCTCAACGAGAAATAGTTGTAGAGCAGGATGATCGGGCGATCGATGAAGCCGATCTCGCGCAGGAAGACGTTCACGGCGCCGCGGTTTGCCAGAAACATGATGACCGAGAAAGTGCGGATCAGCTCACCGGCCCAGAAGGGCGTCAGCAGCAGCAGCAGGGCACGGGTGCGGTTTTCCGGTTTGACCACTTTGGCAACGTAATAGGCGACGGGATAGACAACGACCAGCGTCGTGGCGGTGACGCAGACGGCAAATACGATGCTGCGCAGGAACGGCATGAAATAGAGCGGTTCCTGGAAGAACAGTCGGTAGTTGTCGAGCGTGTAGACCGCGCCGCCCGGTGCCGGCGGATAGTTGTCCATTATGCTGATACGGGCCATCTGGTAGATCGGGCCGATATGGAGCGTGATGATCCAGACCAGCGGGATTACCAGAAGCAGCGCGAGGCGGGCCATGCGACTGTTTGCGATGAGGCCGATCGTTGCGGCGTAAATCGGCGAATTCGCCAGCTTGCCGATCCATCCGGCATAGGAGGGGCCGGCCCTTGGAGACACTTTCGCGGTGTCGCTCATACTACTGTCGACCATCATTACGTTCCCATTCGTCTTTTTGCTTTTGACTGCAGTTCCGAGCGGCCGGTCCCTGTTGTGGGACCGGCCGTCGGTGTCACGGATGGGCGGCTCAGCCGGCCTTAACTTCGGCCGAAGCCTTGTCGATCATGTCGTTCTTCATCTTGCGGTTCTTGGAGCTGAAGAACTGGATGCGCTGCATCTGTTCGTCCGGCAGTGTCATGGCAGCGCGTTCCTTGTCGGTCAGGACCGTGTCGACACCGGCAAAGGCCGACGCGAAACCGGACTGGCGGGTCATCGCCGCACCGATTTCCGGCGACGCCAGCATGGCGTTGAGGAACTGATAGGCCGCTTCCGCATTCGGCGCGTTGTTGACGACGTTGAACGAGTACAGGAAGCCGTAGGTACCTTCCTTCGGGATGGAAAGTTCGATCGGGTGGCCGTCCATGATCAGCTTGGCGGCCGGGCCGGACCATGCCTGCGCGACATAGATGTCCTCGTTGACGAACATCTGCTGCACTTCGGAACCGGCATCGTAATATTTGCGGACCTGACCCTTGTTCTTGATCAGGTAGTCGCGGGCCTTGTTGGTGGCTGCAAGCGCTTCGGCCTCCTTGCCCTCGTAGGTGACGTAATCACCGTCGGTGCCCTGATACTTCATGGTGATCGAAAGGAAGTCGGAGACGATGTAGGACGTCAGTTCCTTGTACTGCTCGTCGAACATGATGTCCCAGCTGTCGGAAGCCTTGGTGTAATCGGTGTTGCGCACCAGGCCTTCGAAACCGGCGAGAAGCGGAACGCCGTAGGTCTTGCCGTCGATGGTCAGCTGCGGGGCACCGGCATAGGCAGGCGCGAGCTTGTTCCAGTTTCCGATCCGGCCGGTGTCGAGCGGGGACAGGAGGTTGGAGGTGATGAACTGCGACAGGCGATGGCCGGTGACGGTGACGATATCGGTGGACGGTGCGTTGCCTTCAGCAGCCAGCAGATTGTACTGCTTGCCTTGGTCGTCGGTCAGGCGGATGCGGACTTCGATGCCGGTATCTTTCTGGAACTGGTCGATGAAGGATTGGGGAACGAATTTGTCATAGGTGGTGATGTTGACCACCTTGCTCTGCGCCATGGCAGGGCGGATGATCGACGGTGCAGCAAGGATGCCGGTCCCAGCGGCCAGCATCTTGAGCGTCGAACGGCGTGTCTGTGTGAAGTCTCGCATGTCAGTCTCCTTACTTTCCTGTCCGGGTTCCCCTAGGCATTGCAGACTTCACACCCCCAGTTAGTGTATCGGCGCTGCTAGCCCTGTTTCCGCCTTGGCCGCTCGGGCCGCCGCAAGAGATATGTCGACCGCGGCATCGGCATGCAGCAGGGTCGAATCGAATGTCGGAATGTCGAAATCCTCGGCGCTCACTAGAAGGCCGATCTCGGTACAGCCCAGGATGACGCTGTCGGCACCGGCCGCCTTGCCCTTGGCGACGATATCCAGATAGCGCTGATGCGAGGCGCTCTTGACGACGCCGCAGCACAATTCGCCGAAAATGATGTCGTGGATGTCCTGCCGGTCTTCCGCATCGGGAACCAGAACTTCCAGCCCGAACTTGTCTTCCACCCGGCGACGGTAGAAATCCTGTTCCATCGTGTAGCGCGTGGCGAGCAGCAGCGGACGCTTGCAGCCTGCGGCCGTCACGGCCTCTCCGGTCACGTCGGCAATATGCAGCAGCGGCACGTCGACGGAGTTCTGCACGTCGTCCGCCAGAAGATGCATCGTGTTGGTGCAGATCAGGATCATGTCCGCGCCAGCCTGCTCCAGATCTCTCGCCACCTTGCTCAATTCGCCTGCCGCCTGTTCCCAGGCCCCCAATTTTTGAAGGGTTACGATATCCTGAAAATTGACGGAACGCATTACCACGTCCGCAGAATTTAACCCGCCGAGCCGTTCGCGCACCTGCTCGTTGACGCGGCGATAATAAACCGCCGTGCTTTCCCAGCTCATGCCGCCAATCAGACCAATCCTTTTCATCTTTCCACCCATCAGGTTGTTGTGTTTGGAAAGAGGGTAGACAAACGGGCATGGAGACGGATTGCTTTTTTTGACAATGATCAGATTATTATTGCAATGTCATCCTAGTAAATGGAGAATCTGATAGGATGATTTGACAGAATTTGTGGATCGTTTAAATTTTGATCATCGCTGCATGGATTTTGGGCGGATGTCCGTCCGCCGGGAGGGTGGGGTGCGCGCAAAATATCGCTCGATACGCTCCTGCGCGAACAATCACCGCCTATTGCTGTAGCGATTGATGGAAAAAATTCTCACGCAAACTTGTCAAAGCGCAATTTTATCCCGGAGCTGTCATGTTTGACCAAATCGACAGGAAGATCATCGAGATCCTGCAGCAGAATGCCGAAAAATCGGTTGTCGAGATCGCCGAGGAAGTAGGTCTGTCGCACACGCCCTGCTGGCGCCGGATCAAGCGGATGGAGGATATCGGGCTGATCCGCTCCAAGGTGGCGCTGATCGACCGGCGCATGGCAAATGTGCCGATGACGATCTTCATCTCGGTGAAGGTGCCGCGCCACACCACGACATGGCTCGACGACTTCCGCAAGGAGATCAAGGAAATCCCAGAAATTCTCGAGGCCTATCGGCTGACCGGCGATGCCGACTATCTGCTGCGCGTCGTGGTGCCGGATATCGATGTCTACGACCAGGTTTACAAGAACCTGATCAGCCGGCTGGAATTCTCCGACCTGAGTTCTTCCATCGCCATGGAGGAAATGAAGTTTACAACGGCGCTGCCGACCAAATACATGTAGCGCCCACCCCTACGTTTATAAATCGTCTCAATCATCAAGGAGAAACCATGCGCGTCAGTATCCTCGGAGCCGGATCGATCGCATTCGGAATGGCCGCCTATCTTGCGAAGGAAGGCCATGACCCCATGCTGTGGTCACCATCCGGAAAGAGCGCGCAGGCGCTGGCCGACGGTGCCGAACTGACCGCGAATGGCGCCTTCGAATTCTCCGGCCGGGTGCGTATCGCCAGGGATTGCGAAGAGGCGGTGACCTCTGCCGATGTCATCGTCGTCGCGTTGCCGGGTTACGGCCACAAGGCCGCGTTCGATGCCGCAATCCCGCATCTCAAGTCCGGTCAGCCGGTGATCATCTCCTCGCATTGCTCTTTTGGCGCGCTTTATCTCTCGAAGGGTCTGGCTGCGCGTGGCGTGAAACTGCCGATCAGCGTCTGGGGCACGACGCTTCTGACCGGCCGGGTGCAGCCGGACATGACGACGGTGAAGGTCAATACGGTTCGCCAGAAGGTGGATGTCGCGACGCTGCCGAAATCAGACATCGATGCGGGGCACGCGCTTTGCACGGAGCTTTTCGGCGATCGTTTCGTCAAGCGCGATGGCGTGATGGCGATTTCGCTCAGCAATCTCAATCCGCAGAACCATCTCGGGATCGCGCTTCTCAATCTGACCCGCATGGAAAAGGGCGAGACCTGGGGACAGGGCGACAACATTACCCCGACCGTCGGTCGCGTCATCGAAACACTCGACGAGGAACGTCTGGCGATTGCCGGGACGCTCGGCCTGTCTGTGCGCACCGTGCGCGAGCACTTCTCGCTGTCCTTCCATGTGCCGATGGGCAGCGTGTCGGAGATGAACCAGCAGATGCATGCGGAAGGTCGCGGCGGCTTTGGTCCGACGACGGTCGACAGTCGCTACATCTACGAGGACGTGCCCTTCGGCCTCGTGCCGACCTCGTTGCTCGGTCGTCTCGCCGGCAAGCCGACGATGCTGCATGATGCGGGAATTGCGATGATGTCGGCCGCGACCGGCCACGACCTGCCGGGACAGAATGATCTTCTGCCGGCGCTCGGTATCGATGCGCTGACAATCGATGAGGTCGCAAGGCTTTGCGACGAGGGTTATTGAACAGGGTGGTATCAGCCGGACCGAGATATCGGTCCGGCGTCGAGATCATTGGACTTCGTTGACATAACGATGGTTGGCAGTCGTTGCCCGGTGCGCCGAAATCAGCACGGGCACTGCCATCTGGTCATAGGCTATTTCATCGATGGTGAGCACGGCTGCCGGCAGTTTCAGATCCAGCCAGCGGGCATCATCCTCGTTGGCAAGATCAGCGCCGATCTGTTCGCGCACCGCAGATATGCGAAGGCCGTGATGTTCCAGAAGATGCAGGTAAAACAGCGACGGAATATCCTCTTTCCTCTCCGGAAAATTCGGCACCTTTTCGCGTGAGAGGGTGAGTGTCTCGTGCATGATCGGTCGGTCATCGATGCTTCTGAAACGATGGAAACGGACGATTGGCGCGTCTTTTTCGATCTGCAGCTTTCCAGCCTCATCTGCGGATGCCGTCGCATGATCAAGTGAGGTCACGGTTGTTACCGACTTGCTCAGCGAGCCATCGAGACCGTGAAGGCGAAAATACTGGAAAAACAAGCGAAGGCTGTGCTGCGGCTTGCGGCCGGTGACGACCGTGCCGGTCTTGCGGCGGCGGCTGAGGATGCCGTCATTGGTGAGATCCATGAGGGCACGACGGATGGTGCCGACGGCGACCCCGTAGGTTTGCGACAATGCCACTTCACTAGGCAGAACCGACCCTGGCTCAAGTTTGCCGATCATGATCGCTTCCGTGATCTGCCGCTTAACCACTTCATAAAGCGGTAATGAAAGCTCGCCGAGCTTTCCGGCATCTGATGATATATTGGGCAATTCCGGCAATTATTTGCCTCTTCTTTGGAGTTGACTCGCTATCCCGATCTACGCAGTATTACTATATAGTTTATATTAAAGCGCAAGCTGAGGAGGCGAGCGCCGGAGGCCGAGGATACCACAATGACCGTGCCGCAGCCCGATCTTCATCATGACCCTCTTACGTCTGCCATGACAGCGATTGAGCGCGATGTCGAGATCGCGGTTCGGGATTTGTCACGCATGGTTGCGGTCGATACGTCCTTTCCGCCAGGCGAAGGCTATGGGCCATTTGCCGATCTGATGAGCGAATTGCTGACGCCGCTCGGCTTTGATTTTGAGCGTGTGACGGTACCGCGCGACCTCTGGCATGTTGCCGGTGGTCCGGCATCCGGCGAGCGTACGAACTTGGTTGCGACACGCGAGAGCGGCAAGCCGGTCTGTGGTCTTTATTATCATGTCGATACGGTTCCGGTCGCGCCCGGATGGACGCGCGATCCGCTCTCGCTGACAATCGAGGGCGACAATCTCTATGGTCTCGGCGCCGCTGACATGAAAGGCACGATCGCTGCCACGCTGCTGGCGCTGCGCGCGGCGAAGGAATGCGGTGTGACGCTTGCCTACGATCCGATGCTGCTCCTGTGCACCGATGAGGAAGGCGGGCTTTATCCGGGCATCCGTTATCTCGCCGAACAGGGCATGTTGAAAGGCCATATCCTCAATTTCAACGGTTCGGCCGCACCGCGTGTCTGGGCCGGTTGTTTCGGCATCTTCAATCTGCAGGTGACGATCACCGGCCATGCGGTGCATGCAGGCGAAGGCAATCGCACCGGTGCCGGCATCAACGCCATCGAAGGCGCGTTGCCGGTGCTGAACGCGCTTGCAGCGCTGAAGCCCAGTGTTGCCGAGCGTGCATCGAAGCTCGCGCCGCCGCCGCATGCGACCGGCCCACTTCGGCCATCGCTGACGATTGCGGCGGTCAATGGCGGGACGGCGGGCGGGCAGGTGCCGGCAGAAATCAAGATCCTTGTTTCGCGTCGTTATGCGCCGGAAGAAAATTATGAAGCGGCGCGCGCCGAGATCGAGACCGCGATCTGCGCCTGCCTTACCGGAACGGATCTCAAGCTCGCCGTCGATCTCGTCGGCCACCTGATCCCGACCGCTGATCCGGACGGCCCGCATTGGCCGCGGTGGCAAAAGGCCCTGTCTGAAGGTTTCGGCTACGGCAAGCAAGATTTTGCCAAGTGGGGTGCGGCCTCGTGTTCGGACTTCGGTTACGTGCAGAAGGCTGGCTTCGGCCCCGAAGTGCTGCTCGGCGGCCTCGGCCGGCCGGAAAGCTGCATCCACAGCCCGGAAGAACACACGACGCGACAGGACATTATCGCGCTCGCCAAAAGCATTCTCGCCTATCTCGCGGCAGATTTTGCCGCCGATTCGATCCCAGAAATACGCCATTCCTGAAAACCGCAGCAAATAACCAAGGGAACTGAAACATGCTGGAAATGAAACGCCGCTTCTTCCTCGCGGGCACCGCCGCCATCCTTGCAGCACCTTCGATGAGCTTTGCCCAAGCGACGCCGGCCAACGGCGGCACGCTGAAGATCTCTGTCGACCAGGCGGCAAGCGTCATCCATCCGCTGCTTACTCGCGTCAACCCGGAATATCTCGTCACTGAGCTGCTCTACAGCAACCTGACGCGCCTACGCGTCGACATGTCTGTCGAGCCGGATCTGGCGGAGAGCTGGACGGCCAATGATGCGCTGACCGAATGGACCTTCAAGCTGCGCACCGGCGTTACCTTCCATGACGGTTCCGCCTTCACCGCCGAGGATGTCGTCGCGACCTTCAAGGCGATCCTCGATCCGGCAACGGCTTCGCCGGGCCGCAACAATGTCGGCCCGATCGCCGATATCGTCGCCGTCGACGATGCAACCGTGCTGTTCAAGCTTTCCGGTGCCTATGCCGACCTTCCCGTCTCTATGGCCTATACGAACGCCCGCATCATTCCGGCTTCGATCGCCTCCGGCGATCTGAAGAGCCTGTCGACCAAGGCTGTCGGCACCGGTCCGTTCAAGCTCGTTTCCTACGAGCCGGACCGCCTGATCGTCGTCGAGCGCAACGAAAAGTATTACGACCCGGCACGCCCTTATCTCGACCGCGTCGAAGTCCATGTCTTCCCGGATACGTCTGCCGAAAGCTCAGCCCTGCTTTCCGGCGATATCGACATCATCTCTACCATCCAGCCGCCGGAATTCATGCGCGTGGATGGCAATGACGGCATTACCACGCTGCGTACGCCGTCGGGCCAGTTCTGCAACATCAACTTCGGTTGCGACACGGCACCGTTCAACGATCCGCGCGTCCGTCGCGCCATTGCGCTCACCGTCGACCGCGAAGCCATGGTCGGTTTCGTCACCGAAGGTTTCGGCACGATCGGAAACGACACGCCGCTCAACCCGTCCTACCGTTTCTTCAAACAGGTCAAACAGCGTGAGGCCAATATCGCCGAAGCCAAGAAGCTTCTCGCTGAGGCCGGTTTCCCGAATGGTCTCGAAGCAACCCTGATCGCCTCCGACCGCCCGGCGGTGCGCACCCAGCTTGCCGTCGCACTGCGTGAAATGGCCAAGGAAGCGGGCATCAACATCAATGTCCAGACCATGCCGCATGCGACCTATCTGGAGCAGGTATGGAAGAAGGGTTCGTTCTACGTCGGCTTCTACAACATGCAGCCGACCCCGGACGGCATCTTCAAGCTGCTCTACACGTCCGATGCGGCCTGGAACGAGACGCGCTGGAACAACAAGGCATTCGATAAGCTGGTCGGCGAAGCCCGCGGCACGACCGACGAGGCAAAGCGCACCGAGCTTTACACCAAGGCACAGGAAATCATGAACGAGGAAGTCCCCTCGATCATCCCGTCCTTCTTCGACGTTCTGGCCGCCAAGCGCAGCTGGGTCGAAGGGTTCGAAGCCCATCCGCGCGCATCCGTCTATCGCCTCGACTACGCTTCGCTTTCCGATAAGGCACCGAAGCGCGGCTGATCCATCCGACCGCCAATATCGCCGGGCGCCTTGATGGCGTCCGGCCCTCTTGACCAAGGAACACGCCCCTGTCTCCGAACTACATAGCCAAGCGGCTGGTGATGATCGTCTACACGCTTCTTGTCGTGTCGCTGATCGTCTTTGCCATTACCCAGATCCTGCCCGCCGACGCTGCGGTGATGATGCTGGGCGAAAACGCCACCCCGGAAGCGCTCGACGCGCTGCGCCAGACGATGGGCCTCGATCAGCCGATCTGGCAGCAATATGCGACCTGGCTCTGGCATGTCGTGCAGGGTGATCTCGGCACCTCACTGCGCACCGGCCAGCCGGTCGGCCCGGCGATGTTCGAGGCGCTGGGACGCTCCCTCATTCTGGCCTTCTTTTCGATCGGCCTGATGCTGGTGCTCGCCATTCCGCTCGGCATCATCGCTGCCATCCGCCGCGGCAAGATCGCCGACATGGTAGTGAGCCTGATCTCCTATGCCGGCGTGGCGCTGCCGGAATTCGTCACGGCGACGATCGCCGTTCTTCTCTTTGCCGACTGGATGAAGTGGCTGCCGCCGACCGGTTACGTGCCGCTGACGGAAGATTTCTTCGGCGGTATCGCGCATCTGGTGCTACCGGTCTGCGTCATCTCGATCATCCTGATCGCCCACGTGTCCCGCATGGTGCGCTCCGAACTCGTTGATGTGCTCCACACGGACTATATCCGCGCTGCGAGGTTGAAAGGCCTTTCCCGTGGTCATGTGCTGCGCCACCACGCGTTGCGCAATGCGCTGCTGCCGACCATCACCATTGTCGCGCTTGATGTCGGCTATTTGCTCGGCGGCGTCATCGTGGTGGAAGAGATCTTTGCCATTCCCGGCATCGGCCGCCAGCTGATCGTCGCCATCCAGGCGCGCGACCTGCCTGCCATCCAGGCTGGCGTGCTGATCATGGCCGCCACCTATTCGATCGTCAATTTCATTGCCGACATCCTCTATGCCTGGCTCGACAAGAGGATCCAGTATGACTGAGTTTTTGAAACGCCTCTTAAAGACGCCGCAGGGCGCGATCGGCACCTTCCTCGTGGTGCTGGTCCTTGCGATCGTCGTGTTCGGCCCGGTGGTTGCTCCTTACGATCCGGAAAAGCTGTCGCCGCTTGCCCGCTACAAGGGACCGAGCCTGACATACTGGCTCGGCACCGACCAGTATGGTCGCGATATCTTCAGCCGGCTCCTGATCGGTGCGCGCGCCACCGTCGTCATGGCGGTTCTGGCGACCATTGCCGGCACGCTGATCGGCGCCCTGATCGGCACTGCGTCCGCCTTCCTCGGCGGCCGCGCCGACGAATTGATCATGCGCACCATTGATGCGGTGATGTCGATCCCGAGCCTGTTGTTTGCGCTTCTTGTGGTCAACCTTCTTGGCTCTAGCACGGTCAATGCGCTGGTCGCGGTAGCTATCGCATTCGCACCCGGCATGGCCCGGATCACCCGAAGCGTGGCGCTTTCGGTGCGCAAGCAGGACTATGTGAATGCGGCGATCGCCCGCGGCGAGAGCTCTTCCTACATCATCCGCCGCGAAATGCTGCCGAACGTGATCGCGCCGATCATCGTCGAGATGACCATTCGTGTGTCCTTTGCCGTGATGTTGTTTGCGACGCTCTCCTTCCTTGGCCTCGGCGCACAGCCGCCGGCTGCCGAATGGGGCCTGATGGTCTCGGAAGCCCGCCGCTACATGCATATGTCGGCTGGCATCCTGATCTGGCCGAGCGTGGCGATCGCCATCGTCGCCGTCGGCTTCAACCTTCTGGGCGACGGTCTCCGCGATGCCCTCAATCCGCGGACCTGAGGTGACACCCATGACAAATACCGAGAACAAGCCGGTCCTCTCCATCGACAACTATTCGCTGGATTACGAGACCGCCAACGGCACGTTTCACGCGCTGAAAAACATCGATCTCGCCATCAACCGCGGTGAGATCCTCGGCCTCGTCGGCGAAAGCGGCTCAGGCAAGACCTCGCTCGCATGGTCGATCATGCGCTATCTGCCAAAGAATGCTCGCGAACCGGGCGGGCAAATCCTGCTCGGCAGTGACAATCTGCTGGAAAAATCCGAGCGGCAGATGGAGGCCATTCGTGGCCGTCGCATCAGCATGGTGTTTCAGGATCCGAGCACCTCGCTCAACCCGACGCTGTCGCTCGGCACGCAGCTTTCGGAAGTTCTGATCCGCCACCGCGGCCTGACCCGCCAGCAGGCGTGGAAGGAAGGCGAGGAGCGGCTGGCCCATGTAGGACTGAAGACGCCGGCACAGATGATGCACCGCATGCCGCATGAGGTTTCCGGCGGCGAAAAGCAGCGTGTCGTCATCGCTTCTGCGTTTGCCTGCAATCCGGAATGCATCATTTTCGACGAGCCGACCACGGCGCTCGATGTGATCACCTCGCGGCAGATCCTCGACCTCTTTGTCGAACTGCAGGCCGAGACCGGCGTTGCCTCGCTCTATATCTCGCATGACCTGGCACTGGTTGCCCGCACGGCGAGCCGTGTGGCGGTGATCAAGCGCGGCGATATCGTCGAGCAGGGCAATGTGCGCGACATCTTCACCAATCCGCAGCAGGACTATACCCGCGAGCTGATCGATGCCGTTCCTGACCCGGCTCACCGTCTGGTGAAGGATGAGGTGGCGGCAGTCGAAAAACCGCTGGTGAGGGTCGAGAATGTCAGCGTGCATTTCGGCCGCAAGTCGTTCCTGGCGGCATTGACCGGCAAGAAGACCGATCGCGTGACGGGCAACAACGCAATCAGCCTCAGCGTCAATCCGGGTGAGATCCTCGGCATTGTCGGTGAGAGCGGATCGGGCAAGTCGACGCTTGCCAAGGCGATGACCGGCCTCAACCGGTTCGAAGGAAAAATCTGGTTCGACGGGCGCGAAATCCGCAATCTCGGCGATATGGACAATGCCTATCGCAAGGATGTGCAGATCATCTTCCAGCATCCGGATGCCTCGCTCAATCCGCGCCAGAAGATCTTTGAGATCCTCTCGCGGCCGCTGAAACTGTTCGGTGATGGGAGCGATCTCGAAAAGCAGGTCGGCGACATGCTGGAACAGGTGCGCCTGCCACGCACCCATGCCAACCGCTATCCGCACCAGCTTTCCGGCGGCGAGAAACAGCGCGTGGCGATCGCCCGTGCCTTTGCCTCGAAGCCGAAGCTCGTCATCTGCGACGAGATCACCTCGGCGCTCGACGTTTCGGTTCAGGCTTCCGTGGTGGAGCTTCTGCTCGAACTGCAGAAGGCGAGCGGCACGGCCTATCTGTTCATCACCCATGATCTCAACCTGATCCGCCAGATCGCCCACCGGATCGCCGTCATGTATCGCGGCGATCTGATCGAGGTGGTGAAGGCCGACGAGATCGATAGCCCTGACCGGGCCGACTATACCCGCCGGCTGATCGAGGCGGTGCCGCGCGCCGCCGCCCAATTTCAATGACCAATACCAGTGATACTGCATCAAGGAGCATGACAATGGACCCGAAGTCCCTGTTGGACCGGATCGACGAAAAGGCCTGCCTCGATTTCCTGTCGAAAATGGTCCAGCACAAGAGCCATTCGGAAACCGAAGGCGAGAAGGATCTCGCCCGCTGGATGGCCAAGGAGCTTGAGAAGATCGGCGTCGAAGCCGAGCTTCAGGCGTTTGACGAAGGTCGCCGTTTCAACACGATCGGTCGCCTGAAGGGTGAAGGCGGGGGCAAGAGCCTGCTGTTCAACGGCCATCTCGACACCAATCCGGTCACCGAAGGCTGGACGGTCGACCCCTATGCCGGTCTGGTCGATGACAAGTTCATCTACGGCATCGGCGTTTCCAACATGAAGGCCGGTGATGCGGCCTATTTCTGCGCGGTGAAGACCCTGCTCGATGCCGGCGTCAAGCTGAAGGGCGATGTGGTCCTGACCTTCGTCGTCGGCGAATTGCAGGGCGGCGTCGGCACGCTGGCGGCAATCCGCAGCGGCGTGAAGGCGGACTATTTCATCAACAGTGAGCCGAGCGATCTCGTCGCCGTCACCATGCATGCGGCGGCACTCAGCTATGTCATCGAACTAACTGGCGATACGCGCCATCTTTCGAAGCGCGAAGAATCCGTCGATGCGATTGCAGCGGCCTGCGATATCATCCCGCGCATCAATGCGATGACCTTCAGCGGCGCCAAGAGCGATGCGCATCGCTCGATCAACCGCGGCCATGTCGGCGTCGTTCACGGCGCGCTCGGTCGGGATTTTGCCGAATGGCGTCCGCCGCAGGTCGCCGATTTCGTCCGTCTGCGCGGTTCGCTGCGTTACGCGCCCGGCCAGACGCAGGAAAGCGTGCTGGCGGATGTCGAAAAGGAACTGCGCGCCCTTGAAGCCCGCTTCCCCGGCCTCGAAGCCAAGCTCGTTCCGGACATGATCGAAGGCCGCCCACTGATGCCGCCCTTCGAGGTTTCGCCGGAGAGCCGCATCGTCAAGTCGATCAACGCCGCCTATGAAGCCGTGCGCGGCGAAAAGCAGCCGACCGGTGCAATTACCCCGACGCGCTTCTACGGCACGGATGCTGGCCATCTCTATCATGAGCTTGGCATGGAAGGCATCGTCTGCGGTCCGGGCGGCCGGTACAACACCATGCCGGATGAGCGTGTCGACATCATCGACTTCCTCGACATGATCCGCGTCTACATGCTGACCATCCTCGATATCTGCGAGGTGGCATAAGATGTTCTCCCGGGCGGAATTCGATCGCCGTATCGCTCTCGCCCGGGACGCCATGGCGTCTTCTGGCGCCGATCTTCTACTCGCCGACAGCGGCGAATTTCTCGCATGGCTGACGGGCTATACTGTCTCCGAAACCATGTATCGCGCGGCGTTCCTGCCGCGCGAAGGGGAAGCCTGGTTTTGTTTGCGTGCGCTCGATGAAGCCCCATGCCGGGAGAAGAGCTGGATTACCGATGTCGTCGGCTTTGCCGATACCGATGAAGCGCATTCGGCCGTTGCCGCAAGCATCCGCGACCACGGTTTTGGCAGAGCGCGGATTGCTCTCGATACAAATTCCTACAGCATGAGTGCCGCCACTTTCATGCGGCTACAGGCGCTTCTGCCCGAAGCCACTTTCGTGCCGATGCCCGGCCTGAGCGACAGCCTGCGCTGGGTGAAATCCGAGGAAGAGATTGCCGTTCTTGCCCAGGCATCCGAAATTGCCGATAAGGCGATGGCGGAGATCGCAAGACAGGCAAAGCCCGGCATGACGACGCGCGATGCGGCCGCCATTGCATCGGATGTGTTCCTGCGCGAGGGCGCTGATACCGGTGAGGTCGGTCCGGTAGTCAAGGCTTCCGGCAGCCATGAGTTTCTCCACGGCGTGTTCAAGACCGAGGCGATCGAGGAGGGCGACGTGCTGCATGTCGAGCTCATTCCACGCGTCGGCAATTACGGAGCGCGGATGATGCGGCCGATCGTGGTGGGCAGCCCGTCGGAAGAGCTTACAGCCGCTGCCGGGAAGCTGATCGAGCTACAGGATCTGCAGATCGATGCGATGAAACCCGGCGCTATCGCCAGCGATGTCGACGCGATCATGCGCAACGGCGCGCTCGATGCCGGCCTGCGGCCGGTCTACGACAATGTCACCGCCTATACGCTCGGTCTTTACACCCGGACCCCGCGTACCAGTGACTTTTCCGGTACATTCCTGCCGACATCCGACTGGCCGCTGGAGGAAGGCATGGTCTTCCATCTCTATGCCACAGCGCAGGGCCTCGGCTTTAGTGAAACCGTGGTGGTCGGCAAGCAGGGCGGTATTCGCCTCACAAAGTCCCCACGCGTCATCATGCGCGCAACGGTCTGAAACACCGTCTCCGGCACCAGTTCTGATGTCTGCAACCTTGCCGGCGCCTCACCCGAGATGCCGGCGTTTTGCTGTGCAGATGTAGCGGCAGGTTGAAGACTGCCGGACCAGCTAACCTTGTTTGCTTACATTTTGAGCGATGGTGGGCGAAGCCTAAAAAATGGCTTGACGGGCGTGAGAGAAATCCTCCAAGATGAACCAATAGACAATTGGTTCGACCAAATGGTGCGAGTTGACTGCAAACCCTAACGACAATTCCAACTTTGCGCTGGCGAGGCTTCGCGAGTTCATCCGCAATGAAGAGCTGGCAAAAGATGGCCGCCTGCCGACGGAAAGGGCGTTTGCGGAGACCTTGAATGTCGGCCGCCGTGCGGTTCGCCGTGCGCTGGAAGTCCTGGAGGCGGAGGGGCTGGTCTGGCGGCGTCAGGGAGCCGGCACCTTTCTGGGTGAAAAGCCGGATGGCTGGTCTGCTCAGGTCGATGAACTGGTTGCCGGTACCGACTTCATGGAAATCATGGAGGTTCGCCTGCGCATCGAGCCGCAACTGGCACAGCTTGCCGCCATGCGTGCCAAGCCTTCCGAAATCGAACGCATGCGGGCACTTGCCGAAAAGACCGGGCAGAGCACCGACGCAGATTCCAAGGAATTGTGGGACGGCTCGCTCCATCGTCAGATCGCCCAGAGCGCCGGCAATGGACTTTTTCTGTCGATTTTCGATGTGGTCAACCGCGTTCGCCAGGACGAGGCGTGGCAGTCCATCCGCGAACGCGCCCGGCGCACTGGAACCAATGGGCGAACCTCTTACGAACAGCACATGGCGATCGTCGATGCGATTGCCGCCCGGGATCCCGGGCGGGCGGGCGAAGCCATGCGCCAGCACCTTCTGATGCACCAGGAGCGCCTGATCCGCGCCACCTCACTTGAGTTTCTCGACGACACTGCTTCGGCGGTGTCGACGCCCGATACGGAGGAAACCGATGGAGGCGACATCAGCGCCGCCTCGTGATCCGCCGACTGAAGACCGCCTGGCCCGTCGGGCCGGCCAACAAGAAAAATAACGTCAAAGATAGTCAGACCAGAGGATAGAACATGAAGAAAATTACCGCTTTGAGTGCGGCGCTGCTCGCCAGTGCCTTGATGGCCATGCCGGCCATGTCGTCTGAACTACGCATCGGTCTCAACGACGACGCGGACGTGCTGGATCCTGCCCAGTCGCGCACCTTTGTCGGCCGCATCGTCTATACCGCGATGTGCGACAAGCTTGTCGATATCGACCAGGACATGAAGGTCGTGCCGCAGCTCGCCACCGAATGGGCCTGGTCCGAAGAGGGCAAGGTTTTGACGATGAAGATCCGTGATGGCGTCAAGTTCCATGACGGCGAAGTGCTCAATGCTGCAGCCGTTGTCGCCACCATCGAACGCAACATGACGCTGCCGGAATCGCGCCGCAAGAGCGAGCTTTCCTCTGTCGCCAAGGTTGAGGCAACCGGTCCGCTGGAAGTCAAGTTCACCTTGAAATCCGCTGACGTGACTCTGCTTGCCCAGCTCTCCGATCGCGCCGGCATGATCGTCGCGCCGAAGGCTGCCAAGGAACTCGGCGCCAATTTCGGCTCCAAGCCGGTTTGCGCCGGCCCGTTCAAGTTCGTCGAGCGTATCCAGCAGGATCGTATCGTGCTGGAAAAATTCGCCGACTACTGGGACAAGGATAAGGTTCTGGTCGACAAGGTGACCTACCTGCCGATCCCCGACACGACCGTGAAGCTCGCCAACCTGCGTTCAGGCGATCTCGACATGGCCGAGCGTATTTCCGCTTCCGACGCGGAATCGGTGAAGAACGACGCGAACCTCACCTATGCCGACGTCATCGGTCCCGGCTACATGGCGATGTATGTCAACATCGGCAACGGCCCGCGTGCGGACAATCCGCTGGGCAAGGACAAACGCCTGCGCCAGGCATTCTCGCTGGCGATCGATCGCGAAGCGATCGGCCAGATCGTTTTCGAAGGCACGTCCAAGGCCGGCAACCAGCCGTTCCCGCCGTCGAGCCCCTGGTTTGACAAGGATATCCCGGTTCCGGCCCGCGATATCGAAAAGGCCAAGCAGCTGATGAAGGAAGCGGGCTATGAGAAGCTCGATATCGAGCTGCAGCACGCCAACAATACCACCCAAACGCAGATGATGCAGGTCATCCAGTCGATGGTGGCCGAAGCCGGCTTCAACGTCACGCTGAAGGCAACCGAATTCGCCACGCTTCTTTCCGAACAGACCGCCGGCAACTATCAGCTGTCCCGTTCGGACTGGTCCGGCCGTATCGATCCGGATGGCAATATTCACCAGTTCGTCACCTGCAAGGGCGGCATTAACGACGTGAAATATTGCAACCCGAAGGTCGACGAGCTGCTCAACGCGGCACGCGCCTCAACCGATGACGCTGTCCGCAAGGAAAAGTATGACGCGGCCATGACGATCCTCGATGAGGACATGCCGATCATCTACCTCGGCCACCAGCCTTATGCCTACGCCCTTTCCAAGAAGGTCAAGGGTTGGGCTCCGTCGCCGGACGGCATGATCCGTCTGCTCGGCGTCAGCAAGGACTGATCGCTAATTTCATAAAGGCAGCCGCACGGGGACATTCCTCGTGCGGCGCCCACACTGACCATACCGAGACCTAGCCTGAACGAGGGCGATGCCATGCCTGTTTACATCGGCAAGCGACTACTGGTCGCGATCCCGACGCTGCTGATCATTTCGATCTTCGTCTTTTCATTGCAGAAGCTTTTGCCCGGTGACCCGGTTCTGGCCATGGCCGGTGAAGAGCGCGATCCGGCTACGATCGAATTCCTGCGCGAGAAATATCGTCTCAACGATCCGATGCCGATTCAGTACCTCAACTGGCTGGGCGGCGTCGTGACAGGCGATTTCGGCATTTCGCTCAGAACCAACCAGCCGGTGCTGGAACTGATCGGACAGAAACTGCCGGTCACCATTCAGCTTGCCGTCATGGCGATGTTCTTCGCGATGATCATCGGCATCCCGATCGGTATTCTGGCTGCGGTGAAGAAGAATACCTGGATCGACTACACCGCCAATATCGTGGCGCTTTCCGGCCTCTCCATCCCGAATTTCTGGCTCGGTATCATGCTGATCCTGCTCGTCTCGGTGCAGCTCGGCTGGCTTCCGGCTTCCGGTTACGAGTCGATCTTCGTCGATCCGGTCCGTTCCATCCAGACCATGATCATGCCGGCCTTCGTCCTCGGCAATGCGCTTGCCGCGACGCTGATGCGCCATACCCGCTCGGCCATGGTCGCGGTTTTAAGCTCCGACTATATCCGCACCGCCCGCGCCAAAGGGCTGTCGCCACGCGAGATCATCTTGTCGCACAGTTTCCGCAACGCGCTTCTGCCGGTCATCACGCTTCTGGCGCTGCTCTTCGGCGAGCTGCTTGCCGGTGCCGTCCTGACCGAACAGATTTTCACCATTCCGGGCTTTGGCAAGATGACCGTCGATGCCGTGTTCACCCGCGATTATGCCGTCGTCCAGGGTATTGTGCTCTGCACCGCCGTCGGCTTCATCCTGATGAACCTTCTCGCCGACATTGCCTATGTCCTGCTCAATCCGCGCCTCAGGGCGACTATCTGAGGACGACGATATGACCTCCATCAACTCCACCATCTCCATCCCTGCCAAGCGACAGGAGAGCCGCGCCTGGAAGAAGATGAAGCGCAACAGGTCGGCCCTTGCCGGCCTGATCATCGTGCTTTTCTTCGCCATTCTCGCCATCGCCGCTCCGATCCTGCCGATCGCCGATCCAATTGCCACAAGCTGGGGCGCGATCCGCAAGGCACCATCCGCCGCCCACTGGCTCGGCACCGACGATCTCGGACGCGACATTCTCTCGCGGATGATCTACGGCGCGCAGGCCTCGCTGATGGCTGGTGTCGTCTCGGTTCTGATCGCCGTGGTGATCGGCGTGCCCTTTGGCCTGATCGCCGGATATTTCGGCGGCTGGGTCGACATGCTGATCTCGCGTGTCACCGAGGCTCTGCTTGCCATGCCCTTTCTCATCATGGCGATTGCGCTTGCCGCCTTTCTCGGCCCGAGCCTGACCAATGCGATGATCGCCATCGGTCTTTCGGCCATGCCGATCTTCGTGCGGCTGACCCGCGGCCAGGTGCTTGCGGTCAAGACGGAGGACTATGTCGAGGGCGCTCGTTCGATCGGCCTGAACCATTTCGACATCATGACCCGCTACATCCTGCCCAATGTCTTTGCCCCGATCATCGTTCAGGCAACGCTCACGGTGGCGACCGCGATCATCGCGGAAGCAAGCCTTTCTTTCCTCGGGCTGGGCCAGCAGGCGCCAGCTCCAAGCTGGGGTTCGATGCTCAACACCGCCAAGAACTTTCTGAGCCAGGCACCGTGGATGACCATGTGGCCTGGTATCGCAATCTTCCTCGTCGTCATCGGGTTCAATCTGCTGGGCGACGGCCTGCGCGACGCACTCGATCCTCGCGAAGCCTAAGACTGGGCGAAGCCTGAAATCTTATAGGGAATTCCAAGAATGTCCGATTTTACCACTCGCCCCGAAATCCTCGGCACCTTCGGCGTCGTTACCTCCACGCATTGGATCGCATCCGCCGTCGGCATGGCTATCCTCGAAAAGGGCGGCAATGCCTTTGACGCCGCTGTTGCCACCGGCTTCGTTCTGCAGATCGTCGAGCCGCACCTCTGCGGCCCGGGCGGCGACATGCCGGCTGTCTTTTATTCCAAGAAGACCGACAAGGTCGAAGTCATCTGCGCACAGGGCCCGGCTCCGGCCGGCGCTACGATCGAGCATTACACGTCGGAAGGTCTCAAACTGATTCCGGGCGATGGTCTGCTGGCCACCGTCATCCCCGGCGCCTTCGACGGCTGGATGCTGATGCTGCGCGACTACGGCACGATGAGCGTGCGCGAGGTGCTGGAGCCGGCGATTTATTACGCCGAGCACGGTCACCCGACGCTGCCGCGCGTGTCGAATACGATCAAGGGCCTTGCCGATTTCTTCAAGAAGGAATGGCCGCCCTCCTACGAAACCTGGCTGCCGGGTGGTTCGGCACCGGAAGCACATGCCAATTTCAAGAACCCGGTCTTGGCCGAGACCTACAAGCGCATCATCGCGGAATCGGAAGCCAGGACCGGCCGCGAAAATCAGGTCGAGGCGGCGCGTGACGCCTTCTATCGCGGCTTTGTGGCGGAAACGATCGATAGCTACCTCAAGACCGCCGAAGTCATGGATGCGAGCGGTTCCAAGCATAAGGGTGTCTTGACCGCTGAAGACATGGCGAACTGGAGCGCCACCGTCGAAGCGCCGCAGACACTGGATTATCAGGACTGGACGATCGCCAAGACGCCTGCCTGGGGGCAGGGGCCGGTGCTTCTTCAGTCGCTCGCGCTCTTGAAGGGTTTTGATCTTGCCGCCATGGACCCGTCTGGCCCGGATTTCGTCCATACGGTGGTCGAGGCGATGAAACTCGCCTTCGCCGACCGAGAGGTCTATTACGGCGATCCGGAATTTGGTCAGATTCCGACCGAATATCTTCTCTCGGAAGGCTATAATGCCGAGCGCCGCAAGCTGATCGGCTCGACGGCTTCGCTCGACCTTCGCCCGGGTACCGTGCCGGGTTACAAGCATCAGGTCGACGCGACCATGGCGATGCTGGCCGAGATGAGCGGCACGGGCACAGTTTACGAGCCGACCATGTCGCACCTGACCGAAAAGCGTGGCGATACCGTCCATATCGACGTCATCGACCGCTGGGGCAACATGGTCTCGACCACGCCGTCGGGCGGCTGGCTGCAGTCCTCGCCGATCGTGCCGGGGCTCGGTTTCGCGCTGAATTCCCGCGCCCAGATGTTCTGGTTGAAGGACGGCCTGCCGACTTCGCTTGCACCGGGCAAGCGTCCACGCACGACGCTGACCCCGTCGCTGGCGTTGCATCAGGGCAAGCCCTCTATGGTCTTCGGCACGCCGGGCGGCGACCAGCAGGACCAATGGCAGCTGCCTTTCTTCCTGCGGTATGCTCATCACGGCAAGAATCTGCAGGCGGCGATCGACATGCCGCTCTTCCACACGTCCCATTTCCCGGGCTCGTTCTATCCGCGCACCAGCTCGCCGGGCGAGATCATGGTGGAAAGCACGATCGGCGAGGCAACGCTGGAAGAACTCCGCCGCCGCGGCCACAAGGTCAAGGTTGCCGACGCATGGTCGGTCGGTCGCCTGACGGCCGCCCGCCGCGATGCTGATGGCCTGCTGCGGGCTGCCGCAACTCCGCGCCTGATGCAGGCCTATGCGATAGGACGCTGACACCATGACCACAACCGCTCTCGTCCTCTCGGTGAAAAACCTCTCGACCTCTTTCCTCGTCGATGGAGAATGGAAGAGCGTTGTCCGCAACATGTCCTTCGATGTTGCGCCGGGTGAAACCGTTGCCATCGTCGGCGAAAGTGGCTCCGGCAAGTCCGTCACTTCGCTGTCGCTGATGCGTCTTCTGGCGCCGGCAACCAGCCGCATAGAAGGCGAGGTCATGCTGAATGGCCGCAATCTTCTCGCGCTGTCTGAAAAGGAGATGCGGGCGGTGCGCGGCAACGAGGTCTCTATGATCTTTCAGGAGCCGATGACCTCGCTCAACCCGATTTTCACCATCGGAAGGCAGATCTCCGAGGTGCTGGTCAGACACAAGGCGATGTCGAAGACCGAAGCTCGTGCCGAAACGATCCGGCTGCTCGAAAAGGTTCGCATCCCCAATGCTGCCGGCCGTTTCGATGAATATCCGCACCAGTTTTCCGGCGGCATGCGCCAGCGCGTGATGATCGCTATGGCGCTCGCCTCGCGGCCGAAGCTGCTGATCGCCGACGAACCGACGACCGCACTCGACGTGACCATTCAGGGGCAGATCCTCGACCTGATCAAGGTGCTGCAGGAAGAGGATGGCATGTCCGTCCTGTTCATAACCCATGACATGGGTGTCGTTGCAGAAATCGCCGACCGCACCATCGTCATGTTCCGCGGCGACGAGGTCGAGACCGGCCCGACCGAGGAGATTTTTCACCGCGGCAAACACCCTTACACGCGGGCACTTCTCTCGGCCGTGCCGAAGCTCGGCTCGATGCAGGGCCACGATTGGCCGACACGGTTCCCGGTTCTCGACGCTGAAACGGGTAAACCGGCCGAACCGGTAGAGGTGGCCGATACCGTCGTCCTGTCGAAGCGTCCGGTTCTGGAGGTGAAGAACCTCGTCACCCGTTTCCCGATCCGTTCCGGCCTGTGGTCGCGTCAGACGGGTGCCGTCCATGCGGTCGAAAACGTCTCCTTCGATCTTTTCCAGGGAGAGACCCTGTCGCTGGTCGGCGAGAGCGGCTGCGGCAAGTCGACGACGGGCCGTTCGATCATGCGTCTCGTCGAACCGACCGGAGGCGACGTGGCGCTCGACGGTTACGACGTCATGCGGCTCGACACGATCGGTCTGCGGCAGATGCGCAAGTCGGTGCAGATGATCTTCCAGGATCCGTTCTCTTCGCTCAACCCGCGCATGACGGTGGGCACGGCAATTTCCGAACCCTTCATCAAGCATCGTCTGGGCACGGCAAAACAGGCGAAGGAAAAGACGGCGGATCTGCTTGAAAAGGTCGGCCTTTCCGCCGATATGGCGAGCCGTTATCCGCATGAATTTTCCGGCGGCCAGCGCCAGCGTATCGCGATTGCCCGCGCGCTGGCTCTCGACCCGAAGGTTATCGTAGCGGACGAAAGCGTCTCGGCGCTCGACGTGTCGATCAAGGCGCAGGTCTGCAATCTCTTGCTCGACCTGCAGCAGAGCCTGAACCTCGCCTTCCTGTTCATCAGCCACGACATGGCGGTGGTCGAGCGCGTCAGCCATCGGGTTGCGGTCATGTATCTGGGCGAGATCGTCGAAATCGGGCCGCGCGCGGCCGTCTTCGACAATCCGCAGCATCCCTATACGAAGAAGCTGATGTCTGCAGTTCCCGTGCCTGACCCGGCGCGCCGCGGCATCCGTCGCGGCATTTCCAACGACGAGCTGAAAAGCCCGGTTCGGGCAATGGGTTATGAGCCGCCGAAGCGGGAATACAAAGAAGTGTCACCGGGACATGTGGTGCAGATCGGCTGATCCAGCCGATCTGGTTGTGGCAGATTGCCGGGGGATGCTAGGTCGTTGGACCCCTATCCATCCCCGGCAGATCTCGTGATCAGACCGATGCCTTTGATTGCAGCATCTGCCAGGATTCGTAGGCCGAAATGACGGTTTCCATCTGTGCCGTGTGGCCGGTGATGAAATCATCGCCGTAGATCGTTTCATCCGGATATTCGGTGATCAGCGTCAGCGGCACGGTGTGGCGGTCGTCGATAGACGACAGGCAGGGGAAACCGTTGATGATGCGGAAACCGGTTTCGCCAGCATGGGTTTCGTAGAGCGCGATCTGGCGGTTGTTATAGTCGAGAATGCCCGGAATGGCGCCGAGATGACGGGTGACATGGTCGAGCATGGCTTCCGCCTGTTCCGTCCAGCCGGCATGATGGCGCATCACGAGGAAGAAACCCTTGGGTAGCGTCCACATGGCGAAATTTCGCGGCACGTAACCGGAGAGCGGCCGCGTCCATTCGTGCGACGGGTAGCCGTGCAGGTTGACATGCAGCTTTGCGCCGCTCAATTCCTGCGCCTTGAAGCGGATCGCCTTCTCGTTCAGGTGCTCACCTGAATTTTCGCGGGTGCGGTATTCGAGGTCGTCACCCAGGGCCGTGTAGCGGGCGGCATGGTGCATGTGGCGCGGATTGTCGACGCGCAGGCGCTGGTGCAGCGCGTAACCATCGGGGTTTTCCAAAGGCGAGATGGTGAAGTGCGCGTTGGTGCGCTCTTTCAGCGCGCGTGCAGCGCGGATGGCGCCGACGATGCCGGTCGTTTCATTCGGATGCTGGCCGCCGCTGATCATCACGGGGGCATCGCTGCCCTTGATGTAACGGGCGACAAGAACTCGGCCGGAACGGGAATTGGCCGAAAACTCTTCGCCACCGATTTCGGCCAGCAGCTTGGCCATCTGAGCCGCTGCCGGCGGTTCAATCGCGTTATCGATCGCCTGTTCCTTGCCGTCGAGGAAACCGGTCGTCAGAGGCCGGGTTTCGACGCGGATGCCGATCTCGCCAGCACTCTGAATGATTTCCGGCACGATCTGACCGGGCTTCAAGCCACGGTCGCCGAGCGGGCGGCCGGATTTCTTCTGGAAAAATTCCAGCAGCGAGAAGTAGAAATCCTCGTGAAGGGCTTCGCGCAGGCTGACGACTTCGTCGCCGACCGGCAGGTCCATGTCTTCGGCTGGGTGCGCGACGCGAATGTTCAGCTCTTCGAAATAGGGTTCGGTGGAGCCCCAATCATAACCGGCAACCGCGTTGATTGCGCCGTGGAACAGGCGCTCGTAATCGGTTTCCAGACGCTCGCCGGTCGTATCGCCTTCGGCGCGATACCAGCCGGTTGGCGAGACATTGGTTTCGCCTACGACATCTTCGTGGACGCGGTTCGGCACGAGAATTTTCAGCGTTTCGCTCTGGCCATTGCGGGTCAGCGTCACGTCGTAAAAGAACTCACCGTCCTCGCGGGCAACGAACTCGATCTTCGCGTCACCAACGAGCGATGCAAGCGGATAAGCTTCGAGGCGGAAACGGTTGGCCGGGGCATTGGCATGCACCGGGTAACGCACCTCGATTTTGCTGACGCCGGCAAGGTCGATCTCTTCCTGAAAGGTGAAGAGAAGTGGCTTGTAGGCGCTGCGGATGCGGGCGGTGATGCCCTTTTCCTTCAGCGCCTGCTCGGTGGCACGGCGGCTTTTTGTATCGTCAAATGTCCAGGCTTCGAAAGACAGGCCGGGCTTGGCACCGGTGACCAGAGTTTCAAGAGTGCGCTCGATTGAAGTCTCGAAGATCGTGGTCATGGTGCAAAAACCTTGCTGTATTTCGATAGGGATTATCTGGAGGTGCGGCCGGTCGGGTCGAGGCTGTCGCGCAGCCAGTCGCCGAGCAGATTGAGGCCAAGCACGGTCAACAGGATGGCGAGGCCCGGGAAGACGCTGACCCACCATGCGGTCTGCAGATAGGTGCGGCCATCGGCCAGCATGCCACCCCAGCTCGGGATTGTCGGATCGACGCCGAGGCCAAGGAAGGTCAGGCTGCTTTCGAGCAGGATGTTGTTGGCGACATTGAGCGTCATCAGCACGATTACCGGGCCGATCAGGTTCGGCAGAAGATGCTGGAAGATGATGCGCCAGTCCTTCACGCCGATGGCACGCGCCGAAAGGATGAATTCACGCTCGCGCAGCGTCAGGACGGAGCCGCGCACGAGGCGGGCATATTGCACCCATTGCGACACGATCAGCAGGATAATCGTGTTGGTCAGGCTGCCGCCGACGATGGCAATGAAGGTGATTGCGAGAAGGATGAACGGCATGGCGAGCTGCAGGTCGGCAAAACGCATGACCAGCATGTCCCAGAAGCCGCGATAATAACCGGCGATCAGGCCGACCACCACGCCGAAGATGACGGCGCCGATGACGGAGGTGAAACCGACCAGAAGCGAGATCTTGCCGCCGGCAACGACACGGGCCAGCACGTCACGCCCAAGCGGATCGGTGCCGAACGGATGCGCCGCTGACGCAAAGGGCTTTGCCAGACGTGCCATCAGGTCGATCTTGTCTGCGCCACCGGGAAACAGCAGGTCGGAAAACAGGACGGCGAGGCATATGATGACCGTCAGAGCCATGCCGAGAATAAATTCCAGGTTCGCGAAGCGCGACAGGCGGGAGGTTTTGGAAGCCATGGTCGGTTACTCCGTGCGGATGCGCGGGTCGACGAGGCCATAGGCGATGTCGACCAGAAGGTTGATGCCGACGATCATCAGCGACAGAACGGTGATGACGGCCTGGAGCACCGGGAAATCGCGTGCGCCAACGGCATCGAAGGCTAGCGTACCCATGCCCGGCCAGTTGAAGACGCGCTCGATGACGACGATGCCGCCAAGCAAGCCGCCGAATTGCAGGCCGAAATAGGTGATCAGCGGAATGGCGCAGTTGCGCAGCGCGTGCTTGTAGAGAACCTTGCTTTCGGAAAGCCCCTTGGCACGGGCCACCATGATATATTGCGATTGCAGCGTTTCCAACATCGACGTGCGCACGAGGCGGACATTGGTCGCTGTCAGGATGACACCCATGGTGACAGCCGGCATGACATAGCTTGCCCAGCCAGACATGCCGCTTGGCGGTAGCCAGCCGAGCGTGATGGCGAAAAGTAGGACCAGCATGGTTGCCAGCCAGAAATTCGGGAAGGACAGGCCGATTAGCGAGAAGATACGGATCGCCTGGTCAGCGGCCTTGCCGCGCGAGGTGGCGGCCTTGATGCCGAGTGGGATAGACAGCGCGATCGACACGAACATCGAGATGAAGGCGAGCAGCAGCGTGGCGGGCAGGGCGTGGCCGATCAGCAGTGAGACAGAGGTGCCGCCGGAGAAGCTGCGACCGAAATCGAGCGTGACCAGACCCTTGAGGAAGTTAAGATATTGCACGAAGAACGGCTGGTCGGTGCCGAGCGCTGCACGAATGCGCGCAAGATCGTCCTCCGTCATGCTGCCACCGCCCTGAAACATCGTCACTGCCGGATCACCGGTCAGGCGAATGGCGAAGGAGACAACGAGAGTGATGGCGATAACGACGAAGATCGCCTGTAGCAGTCGCTTGATGAGGAAACCGGCCAAGTTCTAGTTCCTAAAAGAGAAGTCCAGCTTCGCCCGCAAGGCGGGCGAAGCGATTTGACAGAAAAATCGCCGCGAAGATTATTCGACGGTGACGTCGGTCAGCTTCATGCGGTTGTCCGGGGGCGCGATGAAGCCCTTGACCCGCTTGTTGATGCCGAAGATCGCGTTGGTGTTGTAGAGCGGCAGCTCAAGGGCGCGCTCGGATGCATAGGCACCGACTTCCTTGAGGATCTTTTCGCGCTCGGCACGGTCGGTCAGCGGGCGCTGCGATTCCAGCAGCTTGTCCAGCTTTTCGTCCTTGTCGTAGGGGTTCCACTTTTCGCCCGAGTGGTACATCGAATACGCCGTGTTGTCGTAATCGAAGGTCCAGCCGCCCCATTTCTGCTGGAACATCGCGCCGGTCTTGCCCTGCGGGATGATGTCGTTCAGCAGAACGTTGGTTTCGTAAGGCTTGATCGTGGCGGTGATGCCAACCATCGACAGATAGCTGGAAATGACCTGCGCAACTTCGTTCATCGTCGCGTCATTGCCGCGGATGTCGATCTGCAGCGTTGCACCGGCCTTCACGCCGGCTTCCGCCAGCAGCTTCTTCGCACCTGCCGGATCATACGGGATCGCCTTCAGGTCCGGATCGAAACCGAAGGAAAGTGCGCTCTGGAAGCTGGTGATCTCGGAGGCCTGGCCGGCGAGGATCGACTTAACGATCGTGCCGCGATCGACGGCCATGATGATCGCTTTGCGCACCTTCGGATCGGCGGTGATGCCGTCACGGGTGTTGAAACGCAGCGCATCGACGGTCGGGCCGGGAACAGAAACGATCTCGAGCTTGTCGTCGCCCTGGATGACCGGCAGCATGCCGATCGGAATGGTCGGCGGGATGACGAGATCGACGCGGCCGGCCTGCAGTTCGGCAACCGCGGTCGCTGGCTCCGAGATGAAGCGGTATTCGAGTTCCGACAGCTTCGGCGCCCCGCCCCAGTAATCCGGGTTGGCCTGAAGCTTGATGTCGACCTTCGGCTGATAGGAGACAAACTTGAATGGGCCTGTTCCAACCGGGTTAAGGTTGAAATTGTCCTCACCTTTTTCGGAGATGTATTTCGGCGGAACGATCATCGCGCCGTAACCGGCGAGCTTGGTCAAGAGGACCGGATCCGGTGCCTTCAGCTTCAGGTCGACCGTGTAATCGTCGATGACGTCAACGCTTTCGATGGCGATATAGTTGGAACGCTGCGGGCCCTTGGCACCCTGTTCGCCGAGAAGGCGCTCGAAGGTGAACTTGACCGCGGCGGCGTTAAAGTCTTCGCCGTTATGGAATTTCACGCCCTGGCGCAGCTTGAAGCGGATGCGCTTGCCTTCGTCCAGTTCTTCCCAGCTTTCGGCAAGACCGGGAACGAGCTTGAGGTCGGGACCGCGATAGGTCAGGCCGTCAAAGATATTGGTGGCGACCGCTGCCCACTGAACGAGGAACGTGTCGATCGGATCCCAGCTGCCCGGATCCTGCGGCGACGAGATGGTCATCTTGCCGGCGGCAAAGGCCGGGGCGGCGGAAAGTGCGGTGCCGGCGAGAGCGAAAGCTACGAACGCCGACGCCAGTCCCCTTTTGAACGTTGTCATTACCTGTTCCTCTTCAGATGCTTGCGATTGTGTCGCGGTTTGTGATCCGGGTTTCTTCAGGCGCTTTTGGCGATGAAATGGCCCGGATTGATTTCCTCGTGGGAAAGAATGGCCGGCTCGTCGCCGACGCGACGGACGGGATTTGGAATTTCGCCCTCGATCAGCGCCGTGTTGCGCGATGCCGTCGGATCGGCAACCGGAACGGCGGAGAGAAGGCGGCGCGTATAATCGTGGCTCGGGTTTTCGAACACCTGCCGGCGCGAACCCATTTCCATGATCTGGCCGAGATAGAGCACGGCCACACGATGGCTCATCTTTTCGACAACGGCCATGTCATGACTGATGAACAGATAGGCGAGGCCACGCTCTGCCTGAAGGTCCATGAACAGGTTGATGATCTGCGCCTGGATCGACACGTCGAGTGCCGACAGCGCTTCGTCGGCGATGATCAGCTTGGGATCGGAGGCGAGTGCACGGGCGATGCAGACACGCTGGCGCTGGCCGCCGGAAAACTCGTGCGGATAACGCGAGGCGACATTCGAAGGCAGGCCGACCCGCTCCAGCAGTTCATCGACGCGGCGTTTGACTGCCTTGCTATCGTTGATCAGGCCATGGGTGTTGATCGGTTCGGCGATCGAGAAGCCGACCGTCTTGCGCGGATCGAGCGAGGCGAATGGGTCCTGGAAGATATACTGCACTTCCTGACGCATGCGAAAACGCTCGGCAGCCGACATGGACGAATAGGTACGGCCGTCAAAGGCGATCTCGCCGCCCATGGAGGACTGCAACTGCTGGATGGTGCGGCCGATCGTCGACTTGCCGGAACCGCTCTCGCCGACCAAAGCCAGCGTTTCGCCGGGATGAATGTCGAAGGAAACCTTCTGCACGGCGCTGCAGCGATGGGTGGCCTTGCCGAACAGGTTCTTCTTGATGTCGAAGCGGACGAACAGGTCCTTCACCGACAGAAGCGGCTTTTCATCGTATTTCGCGGTGTCCTGCACGCGCTCTTCACCGACCACGGTCGGTTCGCCATCCTGAAGAACGGTGAGCGGCATGCGCTTCGGGAAATCTTCGCCGGACATGCTGCCGAGGCGAGGCACGGCGGAGAGAAGCGTACGGGTATAGGGATGCTGCGGGTTGGCGAAAATCTCGTTGACCGGACCTTCCTCGACCTTCTGGCCCTTCCACATGACGACGACATGGTCGGCCATTTCGGCGACAACGCCCATGTCATGGGTGATGAAGACCATGCCCATTCCGAGCGTCTTCTGCAGGTCGCGCATGATGTTCAAAATCTGCGCCTGAATGGTGACGTCGAGGGCGGTGGTCGGCTCGTCGGCGATCAGCAGTTTCGGGCGGCAGGCCAGCGCCATGGCGATCATCACGCGCTGGCGCATGCCGCCGGAAAGCTGGTGCGGAAAACGGTGCAGAAGCTGGCTCGAGTCCGGCAGGCGCACCATGTCGAGCAGGCGCTGCGCCTCCGTCATGGCAGCGGACTTGCCGAGCTTTTCATGCAGCATCAGCACTTCGCAGATCTGGTCGCCGATGGTGAAGACCGGGTTGAGCGAGGTCATCGGCTCCTGGAAGATCATGGCGATCTCCTTGCCGCGAATGGAGCGCATCTCCTTCTGGGAAGCCTTCAACAGGTCGCGGTCGTTGAACAGGATGCGGCCGCTCGCGTATTTGGCGCCCATCATGTCGGCAAGCCGCATGGTGGACAGTGAGGTGACGGACTTGCCCGAACCGGATTCTCCGACCACGGCCACCGTCTTGCCGGCCTCGACCGTAAACGACAGATCGTCGACGACACGGCTGGAGCCGAATTCGACGCTCAGATTTTCGACCGACAGAAGCGGTTTGATGGTTTCGCTCGTGGTCATGTCCGTGTCTCCGGCTTGGCCTGTTCGGTCGTTGAAGGTTTGCCGCTATCGATGCGGGCGATGACGGCGCCTGCCGTCTGTGATGAACCGGCTTCAGCAAGGATAGTGATGGTGCCGGAAACGGGTGCGGTGACCGCCGTTTCCATCTTCATCACGTCCATCATTGCCAGAACTTCACCTTTTTCTACAAGTGCGCCATCGGAAACATTCCAGTGAACGAGAAGGCCGGGCACGGGTGCAATCACCGCACCCGCATCGTTCTCTTGGCTTTTCTTGTCGCTGCTCGAGGTTGCCGAAAGCGGTCCGAGCAGGCGCAGGAAGGCATCCGGAATACCGATTTCCACACGCTTGCCGTCGATTTCGACATGGCCGCGCAGAAGGCCGGCGCTCGATGCCGAGGCAGGGCGGCTGGCAGCCTCCAGCGTCTCGGCAAAATCGGTTTCGATCCAGCGTGTGTGTACGCGGAAATTTTTGGCGAAATCGTCATGGGCGATTACAGCGCGATGGAAGGGCAGGACGGATGGTACGCCCTCGATGGCGAATTCGTTAAGCGCACGGCGGGAGCGGGCGATCGCCTGCTCGCGGGTCGCGCCCCATACGATCAGCTTGGCCGAAAGGGAATCGAACATCGGCGGAATGGCCGAGCCGGAAACGACGCCGGAATCCAGACGCACGCCGGGGCCGGAAGGTGCGGCAAATCTGGAAATCTCGCCGGCAGACGGCAAAAAGCCACGGCCGGGATCTTCCATGTTGATACGGAACTCGATGGCATGGCCGCGGGGTTCCGGCATCGTCGTCACGCTGATCGGCAAGCCTTCGGCAATGCGGAACTGTTCGATGACGAGATCGAGACCGGTCGTTTCTTCCGTTACCGGATGTTCCACCTGCAGGCGGGTGTTGACCTCGAGGAAGGAGATCACGCCATCGGCGGAAAGCAAAAATTCCACCGTGCCGGCGCCGGTGTAACCGGCTTCAGTGCAGATATCGCGCGCTGCGGAATGGATTTTTTGGCGCTGTTCATTGGAGAGGAAAGGCGCAGGTGCTTCCTCGACAAGTTTCTGGTTGCGACGCTGCAACGAGCAGTCGCGGGTGCCGACCACCAGAACATTGCCGAGACGGTCCGCCAGCACCTGCGCCTCGATATGCCGCGGGCGGTCGAGAAACTGCTCGACATAACATTCGCCGCGACCGAAGGCGGCCACCGCTTCACGCGTGGCCGATGAAAACAGTTCCTCGACTTCGCCGAGTTCGCGGGCGATCTTCAAGCCGCGACCACCACCGCCATGTGCCGCCTTGATGGCGATCGGCAGGCCAAATTTCTTTGCGAAAGCCAGTGCTTCGGCGGGCGAGGAAATCGCGCCATCGGAACCGGCAACCAGAGGCGCGCCGACCTTCTGGGCAATCGCACGCGCCTTCAGCTTGTCGCCGAGTGCCTCGATCACCTTCGGATCGGGGCCGATCCAGATGAGGCCGGCATCGATGACAGCTTGCGCAAACTCGCTGCGTTCCGAGAGAAAACCGTAACCGGGATGCACGGCATCGGCGCCCGAGCGCTTCGCAATCGCAATGAGCTTGTCGATATCGAGATAGCTGTCCTTGGCGGTCATGCCGTTCAGCGCATAGGCCTCATCGGCCAAGTCTGTGAACAGCGCGTCCGCATCAGCATCGGCGTAAACGGCGACCGAGGTCAGGCCGTAATCCTTGCAGGCCCGGATGATCCGCACCGCGATCTCGCCGCGGTTTGCTATCAGAACCTTTTTCATGGGCATTTTCCTGGAATGAAACGGGGCGCGAAGCGGCTCACCGCGTTGAAGCGGATCTTTGCGCCGACAGGTATCTGGCCGGCGAGATCGAGATGATGGCCGGCGACATTGGCGATGACCGGATAACCGCCGGTCAGCGGATGATCGGCAAGGAACAGCACGGGCTGGCCGCTGGCCGGAACCTGAAGCGCGCCGCGTACGGTGGCCTCGCTCGGTAGCTCGCTGTGGTTGGACCGTTCGAGAGCATCGCCCGACAGCCGGATACCGACGCGGCTGGACTGCGGCGTGACCGACCATTCCTGGGTGAGGAAGCTTTCGACGGCGGAGTCGCTAAACCAGTCGGTGCGTGGACCCATCACGACATCGAGCACGATGGTTTCTGTGGCGGACGGCATGGCAAAGGCGGGGTCTTCCGACGAGACCAACGAACGGATGGCGGCGGGACGAATGTTGATGACATCGCCGACGACAGGGGCGGCAGGGCCGATCTGCGCCAGCGTGTCTGTCGCCGTGCTGGAAAGCACCGGCGCAACATCAAATCCGCCGCGCAACGCCAGATAGGAGCGCATGCCGCTTTCCGGCGTGCCGAGCGAAACGACGTCGCCGTCATCGAGCGCGATGGCTGTGTGGTGCAGGCCCGAGATTTTGCTGCCGTCAGCGCCGGTGATCGAGATCGGCATCGTAGCGCCGGTCAGTGCCATGACGCTCTGGCCACGCATGCGGAAGCTGAGGCCACCGAGGGTAATTTCCAGTGCGGTTGTGTTTGCCGGATTGCCGACGAGGCGATTGGCGGCCTTGAAGCTTGCCCGGTCGGCTGCACCCGAAACGCTGATGCCCTGACCGGCCTGACCGGCGCGGCCGAGATCTTGAAACAGGACGGGTAGGCCGATGCTGAGGATTTCGATGGATGCGCTGTCGGCTGCCGCCGATGCGGTTGCCTTGGCTGCGGCAGATCTGGCCGATGTCTGGATCTCGTAGGCCGCATCCTTCGCCATGTCGCGAAACTTGATGCGACTGCCTGGCTGCAGCAGCGAGGCGGGCGTGCGGTCGATATCGAACATCGCGAGCGGCGTGGTGCCGATCAGCTGCCAGCCGCCGGGGCTGGTTTTCGGGTAGATGCCGCTGAATTCGCCGGCCAAACCAACAGCTCCAGCCGGAACCTGCGTGCGCGGCGACTTGCGACGCGGCACGGCAAGGCGCGGATCGCCGCCGGACAGATAGGCAAAGCCGGGCGCAAAGCCGGTAAAGGCGGCGACATAATCGCTTTCGCCATGCAGCCGGATGACATCTGCAGCGCTCATGCCGAGAATGCCGGCAACCTCGGCCAGATCCTCGCCGTTATAACGCACTGGAATTTCAACCAGCGCACCAGATGCAGCCTTGCGCTCACCACCGGCTAGGGCCGTGATGGCATCAACCAGTGCTTCATCGGAAACCGTGTAGGGATCGAACGAGACGAGCAGCGTGCGTGCAGCCGGAATGATTTCGGTCACGCCCTCTATCGGTCTGGTCTTCAGCGCATCGAACAGCGCCAAAGCCTCACCGAGGTCGGCGAGTTCGACGAGAATGCAATCGCCACGCACCGGCAGGATGCGCATCGACGTGTCTCGGGTCGTGTTCGGCATGACGGGCTGCATGATCGTTCAGGCAATTCCGCTGAAGGCTCGGATGCTGAGGCCCGCCTGCTCGAAAACCTCGCGCAAGCGCTTGGCCATGGCAACGGCACCCGGGCTGTCGCCATGCACGCAGATCGACTGGGCATCGACCTTGGTGAACGTCCCGTCGATCGCCTCGATCACGCCTTCCCTGACCATGCGCACCATGCGTGCGGCAATGAGGTCGGGATCGTGCAGAACAGAACCTTTTTCGCGGCGCGAGACGAGATTGCCTTCCGGTGTATAGGCGCGGTCGGCAAAGGCTTCGGCAACGACAGTCAGGCCGGCTGTGCGAGCCTGAGCGACAAGCGGAGAGCCGGCGAGCGCCATCAGCACCAATGAGGGATCGACAGCGAGGATCGCGTCGATGACGTCTTTGCCCTGGCGGGCATCAATGGCGATCGTGTTGTAGAGCGCGCCATGCGGCTTCACATAGGTGACGCGCGTGCCCGCGGCCTTTGCGAGACCCTGCAGCGCGCCGATCTGGTAGATCACGTCGCCGATCAGTTCCTCGCTGGATGGGTCCATGTTGCGGCGGCCGAAACCGGCGAGGTCGCGGTAGCCTACATGCGCACCGATGGCGACGCCGCGCTCGGCAGCTGCCTTCAAGGTCTTTAGGATACCGGCCGGGTCGCCCGCATGAAAGCCACAGGCCACATTGGCGCTGCTGACGATATCGAGCATGGCGGAATCATCGCCCATCGTCCAGGCTCCGAAGCTCTCGCCCAAGTCACTGTTGATGTCGATGGTCGGCATGAAATTCCATCCGTCTTGATAAGTTGACTAAACGCTAACAAAGGCGAACAATACTGTCCAGAGTGTTGAACAATTTTTGTGTATTGCCCTACAAATGATCAATTGCTCAATATTTGCGCAAAAGATGAATTCTGCACGGATAAGTTCGCTTTCTGCCTCTGCCTTCAGTTCATTTTGCTTGTGAGCGGCTTGGAAGCGCATTACCGAAAATGAAAAGCTCGTCCGAAGCGAAAGGGTAAGGCTTGGCTGCACGTAAACCGCAAGGTGATGAAACAGGATACTCAAACCTTGGCGGCAGCAACGCGACAGGATCGCGAGCGGCGGAGCCTGTACAGACGCTGGCCGAAACGGTCGCCGAGCGCGTTCGCGAAAAGGTCATTTCGGGCACGCTCACGCCTGGAAGTCACCTTTCTGAAATGGTGCTTTGTGAAGAGCTGCAGGTTTCGCGAAACACGCTGCGTGAAGTTTTCCGTATCCTGACGAAGGAAGGATTGCTGCGCTACGAAGCAAACCGCGGCGTCTTCGTTTCCACGCCGAGCATGTCGACCATCATAGACATCTATCGTGTGCGGCGCTTCATCGAATGTTCTGCACTGGCGCAGGCGCATCCGCGCCATCCGGGTACGCAGCGCATGCGGCTGGCGGTGGATGATGCGCATCGTTGCCGCGAGGCAGGAAACTGGCTCGGCGTCGGGAGCGCCGACATCTCGTTCCACTCGGCGATCGTCGAACTTGCAGACAGCCCGCGCCTATCAAGTTTTTATGCACATATTTCGCTGGAACTGCGCCTCGTCTTCGGCCTGCTTCAGGATCCCGAGTTTCTGCACGGCCCGTTCATCGACCAGAATGGCGAAATACTGCTGGAACTTGAAGCTGGCCGCTCGGGGGCCGCAGCTGAAAAGCTGGAAGCTTATCTGCTGCGTGCCGAGCGCTTTATTCTAGGCGCTTATGCTCGCGTGGCGCCGTCGGCCTAAAATGACGGCTCCGCCGCACCGGTGAGCCAGCTTTGTTGTCTTAGGCTAGACAAGCCTCTTCAGCCCCTCGATAGCCAGACCGGTGATTTCTTCCGGCGTGTTGTCGATATCGACGACAACAACGCCAGCTTCGCCATCAGGTCGCTCCAGTGTCGCGAGCTGGCTTTCCAGAAGACTGGTCGGCATGAAGTGGCCTTCGCGGCTGCCCA
>RCUQ01000060.1_pt1 | contig 143609 bp, 137 predicted proteins | sample 2166351 | NCBI WGS metagenome assembly RCUQ01 (sample SAMN09932597, study PRJNA488358) | compost metagenome | feature: garden; material: soil; isolation source: compost soil in acetonitrile-enriched culture | place: Germany: Experimental Botanical Garden Goettingen | collected 2016-01-27
GAGCAACAGGTGCAACTGGAGCGCAAGGTGAACAAGGTTTACAAGGTGTGAAAGGAGATACTGGAGCACAAGGTGAACAGGGTCTCCAAGGTTTACAAGGTGTGAAAGGTGACACTGGAGCAACAGGTGCAACTGGAGCGCAAGGTGAACAAGGTTTACAAGGTGTGAAAGGAGATACTGGAGCACAAGGTGAACAAGGCCTCCAAGGCTTACAGGGTGAGCAAGGTATCCAAGGTGTGCAAGGTGAAACGGGAGCGACAGGATATAATGCTTATCAAGTTGCGCAAGTTAATGGTTTTGACGGTACCATCACTGAATGGCTCGCGAGCTTAAAAGGCGATATGGGTAATACAGGGATGACAGGTGCAACAGGTTTTAGTGCTTATGATGTTGCAGTTGGTAATGGCTTTGAGGGTAGCATTACTCAATGGTTGGCCAGCCTTAAAGGTACAAACGGTACCAATGGTATTTCTAAAGAAGTGATGGATGCTGCTGACACCTACATTCTGAATGAAGCAAAAACTTATGTGAACCAAGTTGGGCAACAAACTCTCAACCAAGCAAATGCTTATACCGATAGCCGTGTAAATGCCTTGAACAGAGACATGCGAAAACTTGAAGATCGAACCTATGCAGCAGTAGCATCAAGTATCGCAATAGCATCTTTACCGCAACCGACAGATGCTGGCTACAACATGTTGAGTGCTGGTGTGGGTACATGGGAAGGTGAGCAAGGTTATGCTTTTGGTCTCAGTGGTGTGACTGAAAGTAACAAATATGTATACAAAGTAGCTGTAACAACCAATAGCGAAGGTGATTTCGGCGCAGGTGCGGCAATTGGTTGGCAATGGAAATGACAGTGATAATTCTTAACCTTAGTTAGAAAAGCCTCTGCACATTCAGAGGCTTTTCTATATGTAAAGAGCACATCTTATCTTCATCATGATGGATATTTCACAACATTAAGCACTAATAAATATACAAATCTTCTTATATTATCAATTATTAGCCATAAAATTTGATTTAAGATAGCTCATCTAACAAATTGCGACTGCGCAAATTATAAAAGGTGAGATTATGAAAATGCTTCGTAAGACTTTATATGCAATGACAGTGGGTGTCGTAACACTTGGCCCTGTTATGAGCAGTACAGTGTTTGCAGCTCCGGTTGCAGCATCGGAGCAACAAGCCACGACGAGTTTAGTGAAACAGTTGAGCGGTATTCAAAGTATCAGTTCTAACTTTGAGCAAACCACCAAAGTCACAAATTCATCTAAAGCGCCGAAGAAACAAGGTTTATCTGCCCAGCACATGAATCAGACTTTTAAAGGAGTGATGAAAGTTGAGCGTCCAGGGAAATTCTATTGGGAAACCACAAGCCCTGCGAAACAAACCATTGTGACTTCGGGTAAAACGGTATGGATTTATGATCCAGACTTACAGCAAGCGGTTCGTCAAACTTTAGATGAACAGGTGGCGAATACACCTGCACTATTATTGTCAGGGAATACGGAGCAGATTCGTAAGTCATACCGCATTACGCAACCCAATCAGAGCAAAACCTACTATACCTTGTACCCAAAAAGCGATGATGGTGCATTTCAAAGCTTAACGATCAGTTTTGGTGCGAAAAATGCGCCGACGCTAATGATCTTAGAAGATTCTTTGGGACAAACAACCTATGTGCGTTTTAATAACACCAAGGTAAATACCAATATTCCAGCTTCAACCTTTAATTTTACTCCGCCTAAAGGCACAGACATTATTGACCAATAATATGAGTCTGTTGTTCAAAACCACCTTCGGGTGGTTTTTTGTTGGATCAAGTTCAGTTACATAACGTGGTGGGAAGTTATGGCTGTGCTTTGTATAGTCTGTGCTGTTGAATACTTAACGGCGGGTAAATCATGACATTACTTCATAACAATAAAATAGGATCTGTCTTCGTAATGATGTTGTGTATGGGGTTGCTCAGTGCATGTCAGCCACAAAATGACAGTAATGCTGCAAAAAGTGAAGAGACAACTAAACCAGCTCAAGTCACACAGACCTTGCCACTGATTGAGGCGAAAGTTCGACCCTTACAATTGGCACGTTCTATTGCTTGTGATGAGGAAGGATGTACGAAATACCAGCTGTACAGCTTGGAAACTAATGTTCCATGGATCAATCAATATTTTGATGAGCGGATGAAAAAAGCCAATCCTGTGGCGTTTGAAAGCTCGAAGCAAGCAAAGCCACAAATCGAAGAAAACATGCTCAGTGAAACTTTATCTGATGTCCGTTATGTGGCGCAGCGTGGCAAATATGCTGATTTTGTCTTGATGTATTATCACTATCCAGCGCGTGCCGCGCATGGCATGTATCACAATGAATACATCACCTTAGATTTGGCAACAAAAAAGCGGGTTGCGCTGAGTGACATTGTGGTGGACAAGACGGAGTCTCAATTATTAGATGCATTATATAGTGCCAATAGCATGTGGCTGTCCGATCATAATATTTCACGTGAGCAATTGAAGCTGACTGACAATTATTATATGAGTGCCAAAGGTGTGGTGTTCGTCTATCCCTTATATGAATTAGCCTCTTATGCAGAAGGGATGTCTGAATTGGTTTTACCGTATCAACAAGCCAGCGGCTTAATTAAGGCGGAATATTTGCCGAGTTTTGTCGATTATGCAGCTGAACGAGAAAAAGCGAGCAAAGAAAAGCCATGAAAATTGCTGTAATAAGCCACAGCTAGTGATCGCGTGACTGTATTTTTCGGCTTGAAGCGCTTACACTATAGCCAGTTTTTTTCTTTGCAAAAGATTGGCTATGATCGACCCGAAATTACTCAGAAATAATATTGAGGCTGTAAATTTAGCCTTAGCAAAACGTGGTGTACAACTGAATGTTGAAGAATGGGCATCACTAGAAGCTCGCCGTAAAGAGATTCAATCCAAAACTGAATCTCTTCAGGCTGAACGTAATTCGGGTGCAAAACAAGTTGGCCAAATTAAAAAAGCTGGTGGTGATGCATCTGAAATTATGACGCGCATGTCAGCGATTGGTGATGAAATCAAAGCTGCAGAAGTCGCTTTGTCTGAATTACAAGCTGAACTTGAAGCGAAATCACTCAGCATTCCAAACTTGCCAGATGAGTCTGTTCCTGAAGGAAAAGACGAAAGCGATAATGTGGAAATCCTCACATGGGGTACCCCGCGTACGTTTGACTTCGAAATTAAAGATCACACTGACTTAGGTGAGTGGATGGGTGGTCTTGAGTTTGAAACTGCGACCAAATTGACAGGTTCTCGTTTCAGCGTGCTCAAAGGACCACTTGCTCGTTTACAACGTGCGATTACCCAGTTCATGTTGAATACGCATACTTTGGAAAATGGTTATACCGAAGCTTATGTGCCGTATTTAGTCAATGCTGACTCACTCCGTGGTACAGGCCAATTGCCTAAATTTGAAGAAGATTTATTCAAATTACAAGGTGAAAAAGAGTATTACCTCATTCCAACTGCGGAAGTGCCTGTAACCAACTTCGTGCGTGATGAAATCATTGATGCAGACCGTTTACCATTGAAATATGCAGCACACACGCCATGTTTCCGTAGTGAAGCAGGTTCATACGGTCGTGATACGCGTGGCTTGATTCGTCAGCATCAATTCGACAAAGTTGAAATGGTGCAAATTGTTAAGCCTAAAGACTCAATGCAAGCGCTTGAAGAGCTTACAGGTCATGCAGAAGGGATCTTGAAAGCACTTGGTTTACCGTACCGTAAGATCATTCTTTGTGGTGGTGATATGGGCTTCGGTGCAACTAAAACTTACGATCTTGAAGTTTGGGTACCAAGTCAAAATACGTACCGCGAAATTTCTTCATGTTCAAACATGGGGGATTTCCAAGCGCGTCGTATGAAAGCACGCTACCGTGCAGACCAAAAGAAAACTGAATTTGTACATACGCTGAATGGTTCAGGTTTGGCTGTGGGCCGTACTTTACTTGCGGTCATGGAAAACTACCAACGTGCTGATGGTTCGATTGAAATTCCGACCGTGCTTCGTCCTTATATGGGCGGTGCTGAGTACATTGACTAATAAAGTCGATGTACTGCACAGTTTTGTGCACAATAATTGCTTTAAGACAGTCAGATAAAACTCATTGAGGTCGTGTGTGGATATTTTTCCAATCTCTTTAAAGTTGCAACAGCAACCTTGTCTGATTGTCGGTGGTGGGCATATTGCTTACCGTAAGGCAGTGTTGTTACATAAAGCAGGGGCAGTGATTCATGTCATTGCTCCTGATATTGATGCAAATTTATTGCAACTGGTTGAAGAAAGCCAAGGGCAATATATCCAAGCGTTATATCCTGCGCAGATTCAACTCAATGACTATCGTTTAGTGATTGCTGCAACAGATGATTATGCGGTGAATACTCAAGTCTTTGAGGACTGTGAAGCGCTGAAAATACTGGTCAACAGTGTTGATGATCCACCACATTGCCGTTTTATGGTTCCTGCCATTGTCGATCGTTCGCCTTTGGTGATTTCAGTGGCCAGCAATGGCACATCCCCTGTGTTATCTCGCCAAATTCGAACTCAGCTTGAAACCAGTATTCCACATGGCATGGGTAAGCTGGCTGAGTTTTCAGGAAAATGGCGTGCAGCGGTGAAAGCGAAAATTTCTAATCCTGACGAGCGCCGTGTTTTTTGGGAAGACTTATATGCAAGTCCCCTGAAAGAACAGGTTTTTCATGACAATCTTGCAGAAGCAGATCGTTTAATCGAACAAGCACTGTTGGAGTGGAAAACCCCGAAAGGCGAAGTGTATTTGGTTGGTGCGGGTCCAGGTGATCCTGAGTTACTGACCCTTAAAGCATTGCGTTTGATGCAACAAGCCGATGTGGTGATTTATGATCGTTTGGTTTCTCCTGCGATTATGGAACTCTGCCGTCGCGATGCAACGAAGATTTATGTAGGTAAAGCCCGTTCTAACCATGCAGTACCGCAAGAAGGCATCAATGCCTTACTGGTGGAATATGCCTCAAAAGGTCAACGTGTTTGCCGTTTAAAAGGCGGTGATCCTTTCATCTTTGGTCGTGGTGGCGAAGAAATTCAAGAGCTTTTTGCCGCAGGTGTACCATTTCAAGTGGTGCCAGGGATTACTGCAGCTTCGGGTTGTTCGGCTTATGCAGGCATTCCGTTGACACATCGCGATTATGCGCAAAGTGTGCGTTTCCTCACGGGACATTTAAAAGAAGGTTCGCCTGAGTTACCGTGGGATGAGTTGGTCTATCAGAATCAAACGCTTGTACTGTACATGGGCTTAGTTGGTTTAGAGAAAATTTGTGAAAAGTTAATTGAGCATGGCCAGCGCCCAGACATGCCTGTTGCTTTGATCTCGAAAGGCACCACGCCAGAACAAAAAGTGGTGGTCGGGACCTTAGCGAATATTGCATCAAAAGTTGAAGAAAATCATATTCAAGCGCCTACATTGACCATCATTGGTGATGTAGTAAGCTTGCGTGAACAATTACAGTGGCAAGATTAATTATTGCCATATTGAAAGAGTAGAGAAAAGCTGTGATCCATGTTGTTTTATACGAGCCAGAAATTCCTGCAAACACAGGTAATATCATTCGTTTATGTGCCAATACTGGAGCGCAGTTGCATTTGATTAAGCCACTCGGCTTTGAACTGGATGATAAAAAACTCAAACGTGCAGGTTTGGACTACCACGAGTGGGCGCGCATGCAAATTTGGGAAACATTCGATGAGTGTTTAGCAAATTTAGCTGAAAAAGGTGTCGATATAAATGCGATTTATCCTCTAACCACCAAAGGAACGGAAACGCCGCATACTTCGGATTTGAATCGCCCCGTGGCTTTACTCATGGGACCTGAGACGCGTGGTCTGCCTGAACGGGTTCGTATGTTGTTTCCAAAAGAGCATTGGATTCGTTTGCCCATGGCTGAAAACTCGCGCAGTTTGAACTTATCCAATGCGACAGCTGTGATTGTGTATGAAGCATGGCGTCAGCAGAGTTTTAAGCCTTTAGCCTAATCAAATTGCTGTAACAGAGCCCGCTTAAGCGGGCTCTGTTTTTTCTAGCTTTTGATCGAATCCAGCTCTGGATTTTAAAACTTTAAGCATATTGGCTTCGACCCAATCTTTTATTTGATAGGCATTTTGAGCAAAGTCTTTGCCAATCTCGGTTAACGCATATTCCACTCGAATCACATTGTCTTCATGAATGGTTCGCGTCAAAAAACCATCGCGCTCTAAGATCTTTAATTTTTGTGACAGCACTTTAGGTGAAATACCTAAAACATTTTTCTTGAGCTCATTAAAGTGTTGCGACTCTTGATCCAGCGTATACACAATCAATAAAATCCACTTGTCTGCAAATTTTTCAAAAAAAAGACGAGCAGGACAATCCGGATGAAAAATATTAAATTTCATTGGCTTATTCATTTCTAACCACGCTCCTTTTACGTTTTCTCTTCATTTTAAACAGCGAATTTGACCAGTTACCAAGTGGTAACTAATTGATACTAGGTTTCATAAGTGTATCATGAATACAGACTTAATGCAGCGCTGTCATCAGACTACGCTTTCGCAAGATACTAGCAATTGGATGGATCACATGATGAAAGTTTCTGAGGCTGTTGTTTTTATTACGGGTGGGAATCGTGGCTTAGGACTTGCCATCGCTCGGGAGGCTCGCCGTCATGGCGCTAAAAAGATCTATGTGGGTATGCGTCAGATCAGTAACTTTCAGGAAGAGGGGCTTATTCCGATTCAACTCGATGTAAACGATGAACAGTCGATTCGCTTTGCAGCAGAACAATGTGCCGATACTACCGTTCTCGTGAATAACGCGGGTATTGCACTGTTGAATGACCATCCTGTTGCAGCCAAAATTGTTGCGACCACACAGAAAATTTTAGAAACCAATTTATTGGGTTTGATGCGGGTCACGCAAATTTTTGCCCCGATCTTGCAAAAGAATCAACAGGCTTATGTGGTCAACATTCTCTCGGATGTATCTTGGGAGCCAAGCACTGTTTTGACCAGTTATGCCATTTCCAAAGCGGCAGCATGGTCATATACCAACTCAAGTCGTCAGTGGTTGTCTCAATTTAATATTCAGGTCATGGGGGTGCATGTGGGTTTTATTGACACCGATCTAACTCGTTCATTACCCATTACTAAGATTGCGCCAGAAACAGTAGCTCAAGAAATCTTTCAAGGCATCGAGCAAAATGCTTATGAAGTTTTGGTTGGGGAAAAGACCCAGCAGTTGAAACAGGGCCTAAGCGATGAAGTTGCAAGTTATGTGAAACTTAATCCCGATCAGGCAAGTGTTTAAGATATTTCATACCGTTTATTTTTAATGGTTTACGTGGCGCAGCATCATGCTTGACGCAGTGATGCCAATTAATTGATTCAAAAGAGGAAACTAAAATGTCGAATATTTCAGTGGTTTTTTATTCAGGCTATGGACATACCAAAGTGATTGCACAAACTTTTGCGCAAGAAATTGGTGCAAATTTGGTGGAGATTGACCCAAATGGAGACATTCCAGAGCAAGATTGGCAGACATTGGATCAATCTGATGCAATTGTATTTGGTGCACCAACCTATATGGGCACTGCGCCGTGGCAATTTAAAAAGTTTGCCGATGCATCTTCAAAAAAATGGTTTACTCGTGCATGGCAAGATAAAATTTTCGGTGGCTTTACCAATAGCGCAAGCTTAAATGGTGATAAGCAAGTTACCTTAATTCAACTACAAACACTTGCATCGCAGCATGGCGGTATTTGGGTAAGCTTGGGTTTATTGCCTGCCAACAGTAAAGCGGCAACCCGTCAAGATGTAAATAATTTGGGTGGTTCTGTAGGCTTGTTGGTGCAATCACCATCCGATGCAAGTACGGATGAAATCCCAACCGGGGATCTCGAAACCACAAAAGCCTATGCACAACGTATTGCTAAAATGACTAAACAATTTAAGGGCTAGTTTTTTAGCTCTAGTTTAAAAAAGAAAAAGACGCACTTGGCGTCTTTTTCTTTTGAATGAAAGATTAGAGCGGATCGTCAAATTCATTATGTTGTGGTGCTGGTTGCTTAAAGCCTTTGGTTTTATAACCTAAGTATAAAATACCAAACATTGCCCACCATAAACCGAATTTCAACGCGGTTTCTTCAATCTCTAACCACATGGCAAAGATACTGAGGAATCCACACATTGGAATTATCACAAAGCTAAAGATATCTTTAATATTCTTTGTGCGGCCATCACGCAGTGCATAGCGTGAAATCACCGATAAGTTTACAAAGGTAAATGCAGTTAATGCACCGAAGCTGATCATCGAAATGACGATGTCTAAGTCCATGAAGCCAGCTGTTAATGCTACAGCACCTACAATGAGGATGTTATAAGATGGTGTGAAGCTTTTCGGACTAATATGACCAAAAATCTTCTTGTTAATCACGCCATCGCGGCCCATCACATACATTAAGCGTGAAACGCCTGCATGTGCCGAAATACCTGATGCCATAACAGTCACAATTGCGAAGTACAACACCACAGTTTTAAACGCAACGCCACCGACGGCTTGTAAAATGTCAGGCTGTGTTGCAGCAACATCTTCAAAGTAAGTCTTTGGATCGTTCGGGAAGTAAATCTGCATGAAGTAGGTGCTGATAATAAAGATCACACCGGCCAAGAGTGCCGTTAAGAAAATCGCTTTAGGTAGCGTTTTCTCGGTATCTTTTGTTTCTTCTGCCAGCGAGCTGAGCGAGTCAAAGCCTGTAAATGAGAAGCACAGTAAAGTTGCACCTGTAATCAGGGCGCCCAGTGAAGTAAGCTCATTCCAAAATGGCTCTAAACTCCATAACTGATATTTCGCATTGACCAAAGTACCATCTGCGTTGACGCCACCAGCAAGTAAGCTGTAAACCATCCACGTGAAGTAAGCAATCACACCCAACTGTACAAAAACGATCAAACCATTAAAGTTTGCAACGAAGCGTGCACCACGTAAGTTGACCGCGGTCATAAATGCAGTTAAACCAACCACCCAGACCCAATGGTTTACATCAGGGAATAAGGCTTCAAGGTAAATCACGGCAAGAATGATGTTGACCATTGGAGACAATAAATAGTCTAACCATGATGACCAACCGACCATAAATCCGACATTCGGATGGATGGATTTTTGTGCATAGGTATAGGCTGAACCCGAGGAAGGGTAGCGACGAATCATGTGACCATAACTGATCGACGTGAATAAAATTGCAATTAAAGCAATGATATATGACGTTGGCACATGATAATGACTTTCTTCTGATACTAAACCGAAAGTATCAAATAATGTCATTGGTTGAATATAAGCTAAACCAATAATAATGATGTGCCAGAGACCTAGCGTTTTTTGCAGTTTAGCTGCCGATTGAGTCCCAGAAATATTAGTCAACGGCGTTATCCTCTTAATCGTTGATCAAGGATCAGTCATGTTTAATAAGGATCGTTTGAGACGAACGATCCCCCCTGTGTTTAATTTCAAAAGTGCGCCAATCTACATTAATTTGGCCGCTTTTGTCAGTAACTTTTTCAGATTTTTTAGCAGTTTTTATGCCAATAGGTATAAGGAAAGCATTATTCCTTATGGCAAATAAAAGCCCGATGTTTAAAAAAGCATCAGGCTAAGATTGTCGCTATATTGGCTGATTTTTTATGAATTACCAAGCTTTTTCTAAAATTGCTTTTAAATCTTTTAAGCTGGCTTCTTTCGGATTGTAAATGATCGAACCATCGTTGAGGGCCTTTTCTGCGACCTCATCCAGTTGTTCTAAGGTTACTTTTCCTGTTTCACTCAAGGTACGGGGTAACTTGGTTAGGGTAAATAAGCGATCACGCATGGTAAGTAATGTGCTGATGGCTTTGTCTGCACGTAAGTGGGCAGGAGTCTGCGCATAAATGTCTGGCCCTGCAAGCGGTAACAGGAGCTCTGCAATCTTTTCACCATTCACTTCCTTGTTAAATTCAAGGACATAAGGGAGGAACAGGTTCATGCATAGTCCATGCGGCAAGTGTGCTACGGCACCTAAGGCATGTCCAAGTGAGTGAACAAGGCCCACCATCGAGTTTGAAAATGCAATGCCAGCCATGGTCGAAGCTTGAGCCAATTCTAAGCGGCCGTTGGCATCGCTTGGATTATCCAGCACATTAAACAAGTGATTGCTGACTTTCTTAATTGCAGCCGTAGCATAGGCATCTGAAATCGGATTGTGTGCCATGCATGTATAGGCTTCGACGGCATGAGTCATGGCATCCATTGCGGTCATCGCGGTTAAGTGCGGTGGCAGGGTTTGGGTCATGCGTGGATCGAGAATCGCAGCATGCGGCATTAAATAGTACGATGCGAAAGGTAGTTTGACATTTTTCTCTGGATCAGACACCACTGCAACCATGGTAACTTCAGAACCTGTACCTGATGTGGTTGGAATCACAAAAAAGGGTTTGAGTGGTTTAGGTAGGTTGTGTGCCCCAGAGTATTTGAGTAAGTCATCACCACCTTCAGATACCAAAATATTGGTGGCTTTCGAGGTGTCAATCACCGATCCGCCACCGACAGCAATAATTGCATCGCACTGATGTTCACGATATAAATTGGCCGCTTTACGCACCGTCTCTAAGCTCGAATCGGGTGGAACATCATCAAAAATTGCACCAATCACCGCATCGGTAGACTCAAAAGCTGCCTCAATGGGTGCAAGTAAATTGTTGGCACGAACACCTTTGTCGGTAATGATTAAAGGTCGGGTTGCGCCTAATGTTGCCAGTTCAAACGGAATGTGTTCTAAAGCAGCATGACCAGCGATCACTTTTACAGGACAGAAAAATTCGTAATAAGGCTTCGCCATGTTATGCACTCCGTTTTAAATATGATTGGGCTACTTTGAGATAAATATTTGCAGCACCAGTGAGTTTTTCTTTTAAGCCCAATTCAGTTGGGTATTCTTTGACGGCAAGTTCAGCGACCATTTTTGGTAAAATCAAAGATTCCATTTTATTCAGACAGCGGACGAGGCGAATCGCATAAGAAATATCTCCATCTGCAATCATACGGTCGTGTGCAAAAGCTTGTGCTGTACTTTCTTGAAATGAAAACACCAAAAAGGCATGGCTTAAATGTTTAAAAGTGATGGTTAAATCTGCCTTTAAACTTCCTGGAGTAAGTAATTCGAGTTGATGGTTTTCGGTCACTTTGGCTAAAAAAGCCGGGCCGTTTGGAAAAACATTCATCGATAAGGTGAAATTGGCTGGAAATTTTGCAACTTCTTGCTGAATTTCACTATCGACTTGGCTGGCCATGACCAATCCTCGGCCAATCACATCCATCATAAGTTTGACATAGGTCAATTGCAGAGCGGGTTTCACTGAATTTACGTTAATCACTCGCTGTTGTCCTTTCTAAAAATAATTATTAGTTTAGAGTAAATACTCTAATTTATTTTTCCATGAAAAGCAAAGCCTTTATATATGCTGTACTTGAACTTCTTTAAAGTAACCGCTGTGCTGTAAAGTTTCAATAATGTCGGCACATAAGTTTTCAAAGTGCGGGTAGTCTGGTTTGAGGTCTGAGATACGCACCATTTCTAAGCCCGCATAGCCGCATGGATTAATGGTGTGAAACCCAAATAAGTCACAATCAATATTTAAGGACAAACCGTGATAACTGCGGCCTTTACGAATTTTAAAACCCAATGAGCCAATCTTGCGTCCATCGACATACACGCCGGGTGCATCAGGTTTGGCATAGGCTTCAATGTTATATTTTTTGAGTAACTCAATCATTAGATTTTCAGCATAAGACACCAAGGTGCGGACGTTCCAACCAAGTCGGTTGAGGTCAAACATAAAATAGGCAACCAACTGACCAGGACCATGCCAAGTGACTTGCCCTCCACGGTCAGTTTGTACCACGGGAATGTTGCTGCTCATGAGGATGTGTTCAGGTTTTCCAGCTTGACCTTGGGTGAGCACGTCATGATGTTGCAAAATCCAAAGTTCATCTGGTGTGTCTACATCCCGTTGTTCAGTCAGTGCTTTCATTTCTACAAAGCGGTCAGCATATGAAGTTAAATTATCAAACTGGCGAATAATCAGTTGTGGTTTGAGAACGGCATCTGACACGGCACTTGCGTCCTTATAAAACAAGAAGTATGTCTGAAATTATAAAGAAAAGATCTAGAGCATAGGAGGATTTCTTCAGTGAATAAGCCGAATTCAATAGATCAAAAATTTAGGCACAAAAAAACACGCTCGTAAGCGTGTCTCATTGATACATCATTTGAATTACAGGGCCGTTTTAATTAAAGGACAAGCCGCAAGGTCTGCATACAGTTGATGAACTTGTTCTAATTCTTCAAAACGCAATTGGGCAGTTAAAGAATGGTATTTACCTGTGCGTGATGGTTGGACTTGGATCGATTCACCATCAAACTCTGGAAAATGTTTGACTAAAATTTCAACCACTGCAACATGTAACTCAGTGCTGGCAAAGCCAATGAGTTTGATTGGGTAGTCCATAGGGAATACCCAAAGATGTTCTTGTAATTCACGTGATGGTGTACGGTCTAACATAGTCATGAGCGTCAGTCCCCCTTATTTCAAACGCCTGCGAAACTGCAGGCGTTAGGTGTTGCTCTTAAATACTTAATGGAGACTCGAGATTAAATTTCAAGTCTCCAGTGTATCGGTATCAATTAGTCGTTTTCTAGGAATGAACGTAAGTGTTCAGAACGAGAAGGGTGACGTAATTTACGCAGTGCTTTCGCTTCAATCTGACGAATACGTTCGCGCGTCACGTCAAACTGTTTACCTACTTCTTCCAAAGTATGGTCCGTTGGCATGTCGATACCAAAACGCATTTTCAAGACTTTCGCTTCACGTTCAGTCAAGTTTTCAAGCACTTCACGAGTTGCTTCTTTTAAGCCTTCAGACGTTGCAGCATCGACAGGTGAAGTGATATTGCTGTCTTCAATGAAGTCACCCAAATGCGAATCTTCATCATCGCCAATCGGTGTTTCCATCGAAATTGGTTCTTTGGCGATTTTCAGCACTTTACGCACTTTAACTTCATCCATTTCCAAACGTTCACCGAGTTCTTCAGGTGTTGGTTCACGGCCCATTTCTTGCAGAAGTTGGCGTGATACACGGTTGATCTTGTTAATGGTTTCGATCATGTGTACTGGAATACGAATGGTACGTGCTTGGTCAGCAATCGAACGAGTAATGGCCTGACGAATCCACCACGTTGCATAAGTCGAGAACTTATAACCACGACGGTATTCAAACTTGTCTACCGCTTTCATCAGACCAATGTTACCTTCTTGGATCAAGTCCAAGAATTGTAAGCCACGGTTGGTGTATTTTTTCGCAATCGAGATGACCAAACGTAAATTCGCTTCAACCATTTCTTTTTTCGCGCGGCGTGCTTTCGCTTCGCCTACAGCCATACGTTTTGAAATCTCTTTGATGCCTTTAACATCAAGGTCCAAATCTTTTTCAATGTCTGCAATTTTTTGTTGGAACGCTAAAACGTCAGGGCGTACTTTTTCAAGATAGCCTTTTTGGTCTGGCGAAGCTTTCGCAATTTGTTCATCTAACCAAGCAAAGTTTGACTCTTGACCTGGGAAAGAGGTACGGAATTGAGTACGATCCATACGACCACGACGTACTGCATAGCGCATTACTTCACGTTCAGAGGTACGGATTTGTTCATGTGTACCACGAATCATTTCTGAAATGATGTCAAATAAACGTGGTGTAAATTTGAACATCATAAACACAGTTGCAAGTGACTCTAAAGCATCTTCTGCTTCTTTGCTTGAACGACCATGTTTCTCGATGATGGTTCGGGTGTTTTTCCAAGCCGCAGTCAGTTCGTCAAAACGCGCTTTGGCAATTTCAGGATCTGGGCCAGATTCACCTTCAGAATCATCATCACTTTCAGACTCTTCTTCTTCCTCGTCATCATCCAATTTTACATCTTTGGTTGATTTGGTTGAAGAATCATCTTCTTCATCAATTTCAGACTCTTCTTCGAGGACTTCTGGAATCGCTTCATCAGTTTCAGGGTCTAAATAACCTGAAAGGATGTCCGCAAGGCGACGTTCGCCCGCTTCATAATCTTTGTATTCTTGTAATACCACTTCAACCGCATTTGGCCAGTAAGCAATCGAGTGAAGAACGTCACGAATCCCTTCTTCAATACGTTTTGCAATACTAATTTCGCCTTCGCGCGTTAACAGTTCAACAGTACCCATTTCACGCATATACATGCGGACAGGGTCAGTGGTACGACCAGGCTCATTTTCTACAGAGGCAAGAACAGCAGCGGCTTCTTCTTCAGCAACTTCATCGGCAGCTTCATTGCCACCTTCAAACATTGCATCATCAGATTCAGGTGCACGTTCGTGCACAGGAATACCGACATCTTGAAGCATTTGAATAATGTCTTCAATCTGTTCGCTTTCAGTGATCGAGTCTGGGAGATGATCGTTAACCTCAGCGTAAGTTAGGTAACCTTGCTCTTTGCCTCGGCTAATCAGAGCCGCTACTTGTGAAGTAGGGGAAGTCATATCGCTCATCTTTGCTTACTCTTCGTTGAATCTGTGGCAATGGAAAACTGTGCATCTGGGCACAATTCGCTTCATAAACTTATTTGTAAATAACTGCGTATTCCATCAGGGATAGTCAGCCAAAAGCTGCCTGATAAAATATTAAAAATATAAATTCAGTGAATTAGATGGGGGTGAATTTGTTGTTTTCAAGTTCATCCCTAGCGTACTCAAGTTCAAAATCCAAATTTGCAATCTGAAAGATTTGGATTTTATGTGACCATTTAAAGTCATAAACTACAAAGACGCAGGGTGGATTATATCATGCCATAAAAATTGGTTAGAAATAAAGACTAAAAATCAAATTAATTGCTCTAAATGCAAATAAAACTTGACAAGGTTCTGGAACCCATATAAATAGCGGCTAAGACCCTTCACATTTTTTCACTATGAGGTAGTTTTAGTGTCTTCTACAGATTTTGAACTAGATGATAACTACGCTGATGATGATGTTAATTTTGATGAGTCATCAAGTAAAATTAGTGCGAAAGAATCATTAGAAAAACGTCGCCTGATTGATGACCTTCTTGCACAGCGCCGTTTGGAACGTGAGCTTAAAGATTTTGATTACGACATCGACGATGACGACGATTTTGACGACGAAGAAGACTAAAATCAGATGTAGCATCGTGTCTGAAAATGCTATGCTAATGCCCTAATCAGTTTCTGAATTTGGATTTGAAATGAGTGCTTTAGATTTAGACTTATTGAGTGAATATCTAGATGGTGACCAAAATGAGTATGGTCTAGATTTTGCAGCGACTCATGGTTTCTTGTGTGCAATTGCAGTTGGTCCTACTTTTGCAAAATGGTTGGATGAACTTTTTGATAATAATCAAAAGAAAGTGCCTGCCGAGATCATCGCGCAAGTGAAAGCTTGGCTTGAGTCTATTCGTCAAAACCTTGCCAATGAGGAAGGGATTGAATTTCCTTTTGAAATTGAAGAGGCCGATGTTGAGTCAAGTCTAGGGGATTGGAGCGTTGGTTTTGTCGATGCAATGTTCCTCAATGAAGATGCATGGTTCACGCCTGAGTTTGAAGAGCAACTGGTCGATCTTACTTTACCAATTATGGTATTTAGTGGAATTGATGAAGAAGATCCGCAAATGGAAACTTTCCGTCGTAACGGTCAGTTAATGGATGAGCTTGCAGAAGAAATTCCAGAGAACTTAAACGAACTTTATCTCATGTATCATACACCAGCATAATTGTTCTTGTGTCGTGACATCAGCGACGCAGGCATTAGTAAGCAAATAAAAAAACGTCCCTAGAGGACGTTTTTTTATGCCCAAATTTTAGGGTTTAAACGCTGGTACCACACATGCTTAGTTTGTGAGAAATAAGCAAAGTCCTAAAGTTGCGAGTACGGTACCAATGACACGGTTAATGCTCACTTGTTTGCTTAAAATTTTATTTCGAATCACTGGGGTCGAACAGAATAGTGAAATGAGCAAAAACCACAGCAGATGACTGACCGAGATAAACATGCCATAACCAATTAAATGCATCAGACCATGATTGCCTCGCAGTAACTGTGCAAAGATGCTCATCACAAATAGCGTAGTTTTGGGATTTAAACTGTTGCTAAGAAAACCTTGTATAAATGCTTGTCGTGGGCGCAGCAAAGCATGAGTTACATGGTCACTAATTTGCTGTTGGGTAAATGTTTTGTACCCGATATACATCAGATACAGTGCGCCAATATATTGAATGATATGTAATAGGTTTGGAATGTAGTGCTTTAAGAAGCTGAGCCCCAGTACACTATAGCTAATGTGGATCCATACAGCACAAGCAATACCATATGCGGTATAGATCCCTTGTTTACGCCCATATAGATAACTATTTCGGCTGACCAAAGCGAAGTCAGCACCAGGACTAATGACTGCAAGTAGGGTAATGATTGCAATCGCTATAATTTCATTCACTCATTGATCCTTGTTTGGATTGAATTAAAGGATTTATATATTTTTCATATATTTGCTATAGTGAAAATCGATTTTAATTATTGCCTATTGATGAGTTTTTGGAATGATTGAGCGTTTATCACTGAATTCTCTTAAGTTTTTTTATTATGTCGCCCGCTATGACAGTGTGACTATCGCTGCTGAAAAACTCTTTGTCACTCAAGGTGCGGTCAGTAAACAGTTAAAAAATTTGGAAGAGGCACTGGGGCATCGTTTATTTATTCGTGACGGCAAAAAGTTACAGCTGACGGGAGATGGCCTAACACTGTTTGATTGTTGTGAGCAGGTGTTTCCTCAGATTGACCAGTGCCTCGTGCAGATGACAAGAGAAAAGAAGAATGAGAAGAAGACCTTAATCTTATCCTGTGAGCCGACCATCGCCATGAAATGGCTGATTCCGCGTTTAGTTCAATTTAAGCTGCGTTATCCTGAGATTGATATCAGTTTGTTAACAGCTGGTGGAGAAGCGGATTTTAAAGAGCAAAACATTGACTTGGCCTTAAGGCGTAATGATTTTGAGTGGGGCAAGGCCATTTATAGCGAAAAAATGGCGGATGAGCATATGGTTTGTGTATCGCGTCATAATCATTTAGCCCCGATGTCACAGCTGTTTATTGCCAGTTCGCGACCTAAAGTTTGGACACAATTTAAAGATACATATAAAGCGCAGTTTAAGCATTTTGAAAAAGTAGCGTTGGAACATTTCTATTTGTGTATAGAGGCATGTTTAGCTGGTTTAGGTGCAACAGTGGTTTCAGCCTATATGGTTGAAAAAGAGCTCGATTTTCAAATGTTAGATATGCTTAGCCCTATTGTGCAAGATGGCTCCGCTTATTATTTACTTTCCGCATCTCCTTTTGAGGATGATCCAAATAAAGTCATTTTTAAAAATTGGTTGATTGAAGAAATGAGAGCCAGCCAAACAAAGTTAATGGCACTTTCTGCTCAAAAGCACTCATGACGTGCGGCATTTGATCGTTATCTATCAAGCATAAAAAAAACACCTCAAACGAGGTGCTTTTTTTATGGCAACTTTTTAAAACAATAGTCTGCGTACCAGCCATAGGCAATATGAAAAATAGCGCCATGAATCGCGACCATACACAGCATAACGACAGCGGTGAGTCCAATGCCGGCATTATCGACGGATTTCATAATGGCTTCAGCATTGGGGTTCATTAGCACTAAAAATAGTACAAAGAAACTACCGACGATAATTGCGACTGCACTTGAACCCCAAACCAGTTGAATTTTTTCATGATTATTTGGAACACGGTGTTCTTTTTTCACAAAGTGTCCGACACTAATCAGTGCACAAGCCACTAAGGTCGGAATTAAGGTTAAACCGCCAAGGTTTAAACCAAAGACCAGTACGGTGATTAACAGCACCAAAGCAATGCTATATACCGCCGCAAAATGCAGTAAATAGTGTTTCATGTATTTCCCCAAAATAAATAAATTAGCCGCGTGTTTTACCTAAATGTCTGCGATATAAAATCCAAAGGATAATCACAGCCACAATGGCAATAATGACATAACCGACTTTGCTAAAAATTTGATGCATCAGTGCTTGGTTTTCACCAAAGTAATAGCCGACTGTTGCTAAAAATGTTGTCCAGATAATTGTACCGAGTCCACTATAAAACATGAACTTCCAAAAGGGCATACGGCTCATCCCCGCAGGGATGCTAATCAGTGAACGCACTGCAGGAATCATACGACCAAAAAATACAATACGGTGACCGTATTGCTCAAACCAATCTAAGGATTTTTTCACATCGGTGGATTTGATAAACAGATATTTACCATAGCGGTCGACCCATCTGAAAATATGCTCTTGTTTAAATTGATAGCCGATCCAATACAGCACTGCCGCGGCAAAGAGTGAACCAATACATCCTGCAATAATGACTCCAACTAACACCAACTCACCTTGTGATGCGGCATAACCTGCAGAAGGCATGATAATTTCAGAAGGAATGGGCGGAAAAACATTATCAAGAAACATGAGTAAGGCTATTCCCCAATAACCCAATTGTTCCATGATGGAGATGATCCATGCAGTGAGGTTCATATAGACCATAAAAATAAATGCGATAAGTTATCTTAAGGACTTATCGCATGTGGGTAAAGAATTGAAATGTATTGTTTTCTATTCATCGAAACGGGTATGGGTCAGGGTGTGAATATAGACTTTACGTAAGCTATAAGCCAGCGCAACTGGGATTAAACTGAGCAACGTATAATTTAAAAGATTTGAACTTAAATGGTAACCAATGCCGAGGGCAATACTTGAACCAATCAACATGCCCAAAACTACGATAAATAAATGCGTGCGTTGTTCAAGCTTGGCTTTGATTTGGTTGAAGCTGGTATTGTGATATTGCTCGATACGGCTTGCTGCGGCATTGCGAATCAGTGTGCGATGGCGTGGCATGATTATTTTATGCATGGCAATCATCCTATTTTCGTCGTTTAGGCATGTCATTTTTATTGTTATGTGGAGACCTTCAGGGCACCACTTTAGCTTATTATTTATACAGTATGACTCAGATTGAGTTCAATGTTGTGACAAAATTGTTAAATATTTTAAAAAAACGCGAACTGGATAAAAGAATAAACCCTCATTTGAGGGCTTATTCTTGACTTAAATAATCTGAATGATTTTAAAGGCGTTTACGTTTAGCCGCAGCAATCTGCGACTGGCGCATACGGAAGCCTTCTTTTTGTTTTTCTGTGGTGTTGTCGATACAGTATTTGCATGACACACCATGTTCATAGCTAGCTTCTTCTGCTTCAGCAGGAAGAAGTGGCCAACCACAAGCATGACACTTAATGTTAAGGCCTTCTTCAACACCATGAGTGACGGCAGTACGACCATCAAAAACGAAACATTCGCCTTCCCACATGCTTTGTTCAGCAGGGGTTTCTTCTAAGTATTTTAGGATACCGCCTTTTAAGTGATAAACCTCGTTGAAACCTTCTTGAAGGAGGAGGGAGGTCGATTTTTCACAGCGGATACCACCTGTACAGAACATGGCAATTTTTTTATCTTTGTGCTGTTCAAGGTTTTGTTTAACGTATTCTGGAAATTCTCGGAAGCTTTCTGTTTTCGGGTCAATAGCGCCCTTAAATGTTCCAGCTTTGTATTCATAGTCATTACGAGTATCGATCAAAATGACGTCATCACGAGCAATCAGGTCATTCCATTCTTTCGGATCAAGGTAGTGACCGACTAAATCACGTGGCTTTACTTCAACGCCTAAAGTCACGATCTCTTTTTTAAGTTTGATCTTCATTTTACGAAACGGTTTGTCCGCACTGTCAGACTCTTTGTATTCCATTTCGTTAAAACCTTCATTCAGAAGGAATTGATGAATCATATCGATCGCGGCACGGTCGCCTGCAACGGTACCGTTAATACCTTCGCCCGCTACAATCAGAGTACCGCATAGGTTGATGGTTTTTACCAAGTCCAAAAGACGTTGTTGAAGATCGGCAGGATCTTGAACTTCTTTGAATTGATAAAGTGCGGCAACAACCCAACCAGTCGTCGCTTGCTGTTCTACAGGTGCAAGCTGTTCTACAGTAGCGTTCATGGAGTACTCCAATGTATTTTGATAGATAATTTTAAGGCACACATTCTACATGGAATTCATGCAAGATGCGAGATCAGCAAACGTTTAAATCACTTCTCAAGTGGTAGGGGAGCGTGTATATTCAGTTGCCAAAGACAAAATCCATTTTGTTTTGGTGCGTTTATGAACAGGAGTAAGTTTTGAGTACAGATCGTCGAATTGCCTCTTTGACCCCATGTGCAGGGCGTTGTTCAACGGTATTTGGTGATTCTGTGTGTCGTGGTTGTCGTCGTTTTAATCATGAAGTGATTCAGTGGAACACCTACACTTCGGAGCAGCATAGTTCAGTTTGGCAACGCTTAGATGCACAACTAGATCAAATTTTAGTGCCTATGTTACCTTTTGCTGATGTGCAGCAGGTAGAAGCTTTTGTTTTATCTAAACGCGTTCGTTTACGTCCCGATGCATCCAAAGGGCGGAAGCTTTATCATGCATTAAAAGTATGTGAAAAAAATAAGAACTTTACTGAAGAAAGTGGTTTAGGTATTCAAGCGCTGCAAGTGAAACCGATTTGGCAAGAGTTTGAACGCCGTGTTCTTGCACTTGCTACAGCCAGTTATGATTTGGCATTTTTGCGTGCTGATGCAATTCGACAACATCTCATCCATATGGAAGAGGACGAATAAGTCCTCTTGGTTTGATATAGAAAAAGAATACTCCGCATACCTAAGCTATTTGCGAGAGTGACTGGGGGAAAGGGTTTTTCGATGGTGAATGTATTTGAACTGGCGTTGTACTGTACGGCTGTGGTGGTCATGATCGCAACACCTGGCCCAGTGATGTTGTTGGTTGCCAGTGCAGGTCTAAAAGGTGGGTATAAACAAGCCTTAAAAACCATTTTTGGGACGAATTTAGCTTCTTTGGTCCTTATTGTACTATCTGTGCTCATCTTAAAAGGCTTTTTAAACATTGCAGAGCATTGGTTAAATGCGATTAAGATTTTAGGCTGCGTATATATTGCTTATCTTGGCTTTCAAATTTTAAAAGAAGCCATTGCACAAGAAACAGAAACATCACCTGTGCAACTAAAGGCGGTGCAGGGAGGCTTTAAGCAAGGTTTCTTGGTGGGTATTTCAAATCCGAAGGATATTATTTTCTTTGCTTCATTTTTCCCACAGTTTATTGGAGTAACCAGTGATGTCGATGTCAGCCTTGTACTATTGACCATTCTCTGGATTATTCTAGACTTCAGCACGTTGTCTTTGGTTTATTTGGCTTTTAATAAACTATCGCAGTCCGCTTTGTACAATAAGTTATTAGGGGTTTGTGGTGCGATATTGGTCACAATTGCGCTCTATGGTATTTATACTGTCTTTGCTTGATGCTGATGGTACTGCATAAAAAAAGCCTCCAATATGGAGGCTTTTTGATTAGGAGCCTAAAAATTAGACTCCGTGTTTAATGCGATACTGCACCAATTCTTCAATGGTGATCACAGTCAACTGATGCGTTTGCGCATATGCCAATACTTGAATGCCAGAGGCCATAGTTCCATCGGCATTGGTCAGTTCACACAAGACACCTGCTGGCTTTAAGCCTGCTAAACGTGCTAAATCAATGGTACCTTCGGTATGACCACGACGGGTGAGCACACCGCCTTGGCGTGCACGAAGAGGGAATACATGACCAGGGCGGTTTAAGTCGCTGGCAATAGCCCCATCTTTAATTGCTGCTTTGACTGTGGTGGTGCGATCTTGTGCAGACACACCTGTAGTCACGCCAGTTGCAGCTTCAATGGTCACCGTAAAAGCTGTTTTAAACTGACTTGAGTTATCTGACACCATAGGCACAAGGTCTAAGTGATCGGCCAATTCATCGGTCAGACATAAACAGACAATGCCAGAGCCATCACGAATCATGCGTGCCATCGTTTCGACAGTGAGAGTTTCGGCAGCCACAATGAGGTCGGCTTCGTTTTCGCGGTCAAAGTCATCCATCACCAAAACAGGTTTGCCTTGGCGGATATCTTCTAAAGCTTGTTGGATACGTTGTTCAGCTGGAGAAAGGGCTGAAAAGAAAATTTCGGGTTGAATCAAACTAGACATTGAAACGCTCGCGTAAAATTGAAGTACGGTTGAACATTTCAGGACTTTGAAAAATTGGCGTATCAATAAATCCTCACAGGTTTGCACCTGAGATTCTATTGGTCACGTCGTCTTCTTTCATCCGGACTATACCGTCGGCTTTGGAATTGAACCAAATCTGCGAGCCAAATAGATGATTTCTGCTTGGCTGGCTCGTGGGCTGATTCAGTTTTAATAATTCAACTGAACTTACCACCGGTGGGGAATTACACCCCGCCCTGAAGCGATGTAAATCCATTATAGTGCTAAATATTTAGAAAAACAGGGGGAGTTTTAGAATGATCAGTTTTATACATAGAACAATTTTTGCTATAGCTTTGCTAAAGATCAACAATCTCTTTGCGTGATTTAACTTAGTATGGGTATAAGGTTTCAAAATGAATGCCCAAAATAAAGGGCATAACTTAAATGAGTATAGCCTTTCTAGGTTGAATCCTTTTAAATAATGAAGATAAAAATAAGAGTGAGGAATTGGGATTGATCAAAATTCAACAATATGATTATCCTTGGAATGCTGAATCCTTCATAAAGCATCTTCAAGTTTTTGGTTTTACACTCATCGCGGTCAGTATGTTGTATTTGGTTGCTGCTAATTGGTTTATGTTGCCACAGAATATTCAGCTGGCTATTCCTCAGTTGTTATTGTTACTTAATGCGATTTGCAGCTTGTGGCTGACAAAACATGATTTTCTAGTGCAATGTTTACATAGTATCTGTGGTTTGATGATTGGTTTAAGTCTGGCTGTGATTGGTCAAATTTATCAAACGGGTGCTGACAGCTATTTATTATTTCTATTTTGGTCTGTGCTGCTTTTACCGTGGTTATATCGTCCGAATATCGGTGTATTTTTCCTTTTATGTATTACCAGCCAATTGGCATTGTTTCTATTTTTTATCCAAACCTTTTGGGAAGATCAATATCCAGATCTCTTTTTAATCAGTATTCATGTATTTGCACTGATTCAATTCTATTTCTGCAATAAATATTATTCGAAACTTCGTTATTTATTCTTACTTTGGTTTGCCATTCTCTCGATTTGGCATATGGCGATGTATCTCTATGCGGATAAAAGCATTCTTTATTTCATCGTGTCTTTTATCTTGTTGGGCATTTCACTGGCTTACTATTATCAAAATAAAGATCAGTTGTGTAGTGCACTTTCAGCCGTTGGCTTAGGCATTAGCTTTACCTTGATCATTGTGAAGGCGGTAACGGAGTGGTTTGGTCAGAATGAAATTTTTGAATTATTTTTTATCGCACTGATTATTTTTGCGTGGTTTGCTTTCATCACTTACATGTTGATTAAATTTATTCCACATAGTCGGTTCAATGCTATTCCCCTTGCTGTGGGAGCTTGGATTGCGGGTATCGTCTTTGCAACGTTGATGCTGACCTTTTGGGGGAATTTCTCCTTGATTATGGGCATTGTCTTTGTAGTGTTGGCAGCTTATCTGTTAAAAGCGAAACAAAGTTTGTTTTTAAGACAATTTGCTTATTGTCTTTGGGTTGCAGGACAAATTGCGGTGATCTTTCACACCGTTGATTTAATCAATCAAATTCTTCCTATTCTATTTTTACAATTGGCGATGCTAGTACTCGCTTATTTCATGCGAACACATTGGTTCTTTGTCTTTGTTCAAATTTTGGGTTTATATGCAGCAGGTGTGGCGTGTATTTGGGATATTAATGCACATCTCAGTTGGCGCAATATTGTTGAAAATTTTGTTTATTTAGCACTTTGGAATTATGTTTTTTATCTGGGAATTCTGGCCATAAAATTCATACAGCCAATCGAATATCAACGTAGTTTATTGCTTTCTGTACTTGGGATTATTCTATTTTCCATGGGTTTTTATACTTTATTTGGGAAATACGAATTAGCGAAAATTGAGCACATTCCGATATTGGCTTTTGGCTTACCGATTTTATGGTTTGTGCTTTTTGTCTTTTTACATATTCAAAAGCAGTTTCATTTATTTGCTCATTTTATTTTGACTACTTTTGCAGTAGGGCTGATTTTTTATGGTTATTTCGATATTTTTATTTGTTTGGCCATCATTTCATGGGCATTAAAAACACAAGATAAAGTGATCTATGGATTTGCGCTGGCAACTTTCGCTTTAATTTTAGGGTTTTTATATTATTCCCTTGACGTGACCTTTCTAATTAAAAGTTTAAGCATGTTCTTGTCAGGTCTGATGTTGCTCTTGCTGACATTGAGCTTGATGCTATTTAAGCAAAAAGAAGAGTTCGGCATATGAAGAAAATGATTCCTCTTGCTTTGGCACTACTCAGTATCGCGGTATTTTTAGGCTTAATCTTTAAAAATGAATGGCACTTAAACCATAGTCAAACCATGTATGTGCGTTTGCAACCTGTAGACCCGCGTTCGATTATTCAGGGGGATTATATGGCGCTGAATTATCAACTTTATTTTGCGCCTCAGCATTTGAGTCCAGAAAGTACCAGCCAAGCAAACAGCAATCAAGAAGATCAGATTTTTTCAGGTCATTATTTTGATGAAGTGATTAAGAACAAGTCTTCAGTGCTCACTTATGTTGAACTCGATTCACAGAGGCGCGTGATCCATAGCTATTTTGAGTTGCCGAAAAATGTTCGGACAGCTCGACTGATTTTACAAAACCTGAATAATCGGTATAACGGACTTTATCCTGCGTCGAGAAGTTTTTTATTTGCAGAAGGTTTAGCGGATTGTTATCAGCAGGCAGAATATGCTGAGTTTAAAGTCGATGAGCAAGGCAATGCGATACTCACAGCATTGAAAGGTGATCAGCTACAAGATTTAGGCTGTGAGAGCAAACGAGATTGGTTGAGCGGGTTTCGTACTGCTCAGAATTGATACAATTGCATTATTCTGCTCATAAAAAAATCCGCACGCAGCGGATTTTTTTAATCTATTGGGCTTAAGCCACTTGTACTGGAATACAGTTTGCCATGTGACTTACAGTATTGTCTGGATTTGCATAAACTAAACGTGGTTTATGTGCATTTGCTTCAGCTTCTGTAAAATCACCAAAGGTAGCAATAATCATCAAATCACCTACATCGGCCTGATGTGCTGCACCACCATTGACTGAAATGATGCCAGAACCTTCTTCACCACGAATTGCATAGGTACTGAAACGCTTACCATTAGTCACGTTCCACATGTGAATTTCTTCATATTCGCGGATACCGGCTAAATCCAATAAAAGACCATCGATTGCACATGAACCTTCATAATGAAGTTCAGCTTGAGTAACAACACAACGGTGGATTTTTGCTTTTAATAAACGAGATAGCATGGCTAGCGTCTCCTGAGTGGACCTAAGATCGTTATCTTATGGTTGAATCAATCTGAACTTGCTGGATAAGCAATCAGGCAAGCGCATTTTGCCTTTAAAATGACAGTATGGCAAGCAGCATGGTTCAACATTTTTTTGACTTATCAGTTTGGTTTGTAAGCATTGATTTGATTCATGGCAGGCTGAATCTCACCATTCACCAGCATTTTAGTGCGAGCCAATGCGTGATGGATTGCGTCATCCATTAAATTTTGTTCATTGCTTGGTGCTTTGCTTAAGACATGTCCTGAAACACGTTCTTTTGAACCGGGGTGACCAATACCAATGCGTAAGCGATGGAAATTTGGACCGATATGAGGAACTATGTCACGTAAACCATTATGACCACCATGACCACCACCTGTTTTTAGGCGAATGACACCAGGGTTCATATCCAGTTCATCGTGAGCAATCAGTATTGCTTCTGGAGCAATATTGTAGAATTTTGCGAAGGGAACAACACTTTTACCAACAAGGTTCATAAAGGTTGTGGGTAATAGCAGACGGACGTCTTGACCTTCAATATTACCACGCCCACTCATTCCATTGAATTTTGGGTCTTTTTTAAGCGTAATGCCATATTGTTCTGCAAGGCGTTCAACAAACCAAAAGCCTGCATTATGGCGGGTTTGGGCATACTCAGAACCTGGGTTGCCCAAACCAACAATCAGTGAAATATTTGACACTAATTACACCAATAACACTTATGCGCGAACGAAGTCAGCGTGCATAGGCGTGTTTTTAGCTGGGTGACGTTGTAACGCTTTGATTTTAACGCTTTCAACTTTGTCACCAACTTTGATTTCAACAACTTCTTCGAAGAAAGCGTTGTTTTCTAAAGCTTTAACAAGCTCACGAAGTTCTAAAGTAACAGCTACAGGTTCAGCAGTACCACCGTAGATGATAGCTGGAACTTGAGCAGCGTGACGAAGGCGGCGGCTCGCACCTTTCCCTTGGTTAGCTGCTTCACGCGCTTGAGCGTTTAATACGAAGTTTGCCATGATAGACATCCTTAATTTAAGTTTTAAATAAACTAGATCTGCGACCGACCTAGTGAGACAAAGCCCTGCACTGGGCAGGGCTTTTAAAATTCAGCGCTATATTATAGATAAGAATCAAACATTGCGCTAATAGATTCTTCGTTGTTAATACGACGAATTGTTTCAGCAACCATACTTGCAACTGAAACTTGGCGAATCTTACCAAGAGCTTGAGCTTCTTCAGAAAGAGGAATGGTGTCTGTAACAACCAATTCATCAATCACAGAGTTTTTCAAGTTTTCGATAGCTTTACCTGATAAAACAGGGTGAGTTGCATAAGCAACCACTTTGCGCGCACCAAATGTTTTCAATGCATCAGCAGCTTTACATAACGTACCTGCAGTATCCACCATGTCATCTACGATGACGCAGTCACGGCCTTTAACATCACCAATCAAGTGCATGACTTGTGATTCGTTTGCCTTTTGACGACGTTTGTCGATGATAGCAAGGTCAATATCGCCCATTTGTTTAGCAACAGCACGTGCACGAACGACACCGCCAACGTCAGGAGAAACCACCATGAGGTTATCATGAGATTGTTGACGAAGGTCAGCTAAAAGCGCTGGTGTACCGTAGATGTTGTCTACAGGGATATCGAAGAAACCTTGGATTTGGTCAGCGTGAAGGTCGATCATTACCACACGGTCAATTCCTACAGTTGTCAGCATATCTGCTACAACTTTTGCAGTAATTGGAACACGTGATGAACGAGGACGACGGTCTTGACGCGCATAACCGAAATAAGGAATCACTGCGGTAATACGACCAGCACTTGCACGACGCAAAGCATCAGCCATAACGAGGATTTCCATCAGGTTATCATTCGTTGGGGCACAAGTAGGTTGTACGATAAATACGTCTTTACCACGAACATTTTCAGTAATTTCGACAGCAATTTCACCGTCAGAAAATTGACCAATAGATGCAGCACCTAAAGGGATGTGCAAGTGGCTTACGACTTTTTGGGCGAATTGTGGATGTGCAGATCCACTAAAAACGACAAGATTGGGCATGAAGCACCCTTGGCGGTTGGCAATTTAGGAATTAGATGGCAGGGGTAGCTGGATTCGAACCAACGGATGCCGATATCAAAAACCGGTGCCTTACCACTTGGCGATACCCCTATCAGCTAACGTGGAAATGTCTTATTGGTGATTCATTCAAGCTGTTGACCAAGTAAGCTTTACATGGTGCATTTGCAAGAACATCATCAATGTTCATATCACTCGTTACTTCAGCAAAAACACAAGCACCTGTACCTGTAAGTTTTGCAACACCGAACTGGTCGAGATATTGCATCGCTTCATCTACTTCTGGATATAAACTTCTTGCCAAAGGCTCAAAATTATTTCCAAAATCAGATGGCTTTAACTGATAGGCGCAAAATTTAGTGCTCTTCGTGTTTCTTGTCAATGTTTTTTGTGAAAAAAGCAATTGAGTGCTGATAAAACAATCAGGTTTTAACACAATGTATTGTTTTTGATCTAAGTCTATGAATGTTAAGTGCTCACCTATGCCTTCAGCCCATGCATTGCGACCATGGACAAAGATGGGAACGTCTGCGCCTAACTGAACACCCAAGTCTGCTAGTTGCTGAATATTTAGTCCGCACTGCCACAGTTGATTGACTACGATTAATGTCGTCGCGGCATCCGATGAACCGCCACCTAAGCCTGCACCCATCGGAATATTTTTTTCAAGACGAATGGATAAACCAGTGGCTGTTTGTGCATACGGTTTAAGTATCTGCGTCGCTTTATAAATCAAATTTTGACTCAAATCGACATTGTTTAAGCCTTCAACATGAATCTCTTGATCCGTACGAAGCTCAAATTCCAACCAATCACACAGATCGATCAACTGGAAAATACTTTGCAGTTCGTGGTAGCCGTTTTCACGACGACCCGTAATGTGTAAAAACAAATTCAGTTTTGATGGGGCAGGGACACGGATCATAACGAGATAAACTAGCGGTTTTGAATGACCATTGTAATACGGTTTTCTGCACCATTTTCAAGTGCTTGTTTTAAAATCAACCGATTTGGCATATGGGCTTGTTCGTTATAGCTCAGCTCAACGCTCCAACCATCTTCAATGATCTGTACTGCTCGTTTGGCACTGTCACGTTGGATTTGTGCTTGAACTGTTGCGGGTTTGGCCTGAACCCAATTGACTAAATGGGTGATGGGTGCCTGCCAACCTGTTGCTGTTTTTAAAAGTTCTTCAGGGGTTTCAGCTTGGATGAGGCCAGTTTTAGCACTATTCAGGCTAACTTCACCTGGACGGCCTGTAATTTGCGTTTTACCAACGCCTAAAATTCCACTGAGTTCAATATCAAACTCTTGTTGCTGTTGTACCCATGTAAAAAAAGCACTGCCTGTTTGTTCTGGCGTACGCACCCCAATTTTACCTTGTAAGCTAAAGTGTTGATCAGATTCGGTTTGTATGGTGTTTGGATCAAGCTGTGGTTTGGTAAATTGTTGACAGCCTGTTAGTGCCAAGCTACTTGCAGCAAGTAAGCTTAAGCTCAAATTTGAGAAAATACGCATAAAAATTATGAGCTCTTTTTCAGTTGTTGGGGTAACAATAAAGTATTGAGTTGATCCAATTGAGGATCATTTGGGTGTTTTTGTTTGAGTTGTTGTAACACAGTGGAGAATTTTTGCAGATCACCGAGCATATAGACTGAACGCGCATAACGCACGCCAATATTGACACTACCACTGATGAGATAGGCTTTTTCTAAGACTTTGGCTGAAGTGCTAAAGTCATTTTGTAAGTAACAAATAAAGCCTAAGGTATCTAAGATGGAGGCCTGTTCAGGGGCATATTCTAAAGCATGTTCAACAAATCGACGTGCATCATCTAAGCGTCTGTTTTGCAAGGCTAAAGTGTATGCATAAGCATTGAGATAGGTTGGGCTATTGGGCTCAATGCTTAACAGTTGATTGAGCAACTTTTCAAGTTTGTCTTTATCCGTATGTGCATCTAACATTAGTACTTCAGAATAGATCAGTTCAGGATCATCCGGTAAGTTTTTAATTGCCTCATCTAACAGTCGCATGGCTGCGGCTTTGTTATTCATGCGCTTTAAAATATCGGCTTGTGCCTGATACAAGAAGCTTGCATGTTGTGGGTAGTTCACCCGTTCTTGGGTTAAGAAGCGTAAAGCATCATTGGGTTTGTTTTGCAGAGTATAGATACTGATGAGGCTGCGACGCGATACGGTATACAAGCTACCATCGACCAGACGATAGTAGGCTTTTGCTGTTTCAAAATGCTGTTTTCGTTCAGCATTTACCGCAAGATAGTAATAGGCTTCATTTTGATATTCGGCCGAATTACGTAGTTCAACCAGATATTTTTCCGCTTTTTCGTACTTCTTTAAGTCAATACTGGTTAACCCCGCAATAAACAAGGCTTCTTCTTGGTTAGGCCATTTTTTAATCAGACTCTCAAGCTTGGTTAAGGCCTCATTCGACGCATTAATTTTAATCAGATATTTGGCTTCGGCTAAACGGACATCGACATTGTCACGGTGTTTACGACTCGATTTTGCATACCAATTACGGGTTTCTTCTTCTTGACCGAGTGCGCTGAGTAAGTTGGCTTTCATCAGGATGTAGCCTGTGACTTTTCCGCGCTTTTTTAGGGCTTTATTGATGGTGGTTAGGGCTTGGTCAAGCTGGCCATTTTGCGCCTCTAAACCTGCAATCAATGCCAAAATAGAGGGATTGTTCCGCTCCTTACTTGAACGTAGTGCTTGGATGAGAATTTCTTGATCTTCAGGTTCTTCAGGGGCAATCCCCGCAAGGATTTGCTCTAAATCAGCATTGGCATCAATGTTGAGAATTTTATCGAGTGTTTCAGCTGCAAGTTCATATTCATGTGCTTTGAGTGCAATGTGAGATAAATAAAATAAGGCTGGAACATCGGTAGGCTCTTGCACCACCCAATGCGTTGCAATGTCGAGTGCGGCATGCAAGTCATTTTGTTCAAGGGCAATATTTAAAGCGCGCTGTTTAATGGTGGTGGAATTACTTTTAATCGCCAACACAGTATAGTTATGCAGGGCAGTCGCGCTGTCTTGATAAGCCAGTGCAAATTCGGCAATCATACTTTGTTGAATTGCATCATAATTAGATAGCGAAAAATCTCCAGCTGCTCTAAGATGAGCACTAGATGCCATGCTACCGACGAGTAAGAATGTGGTAGAATATTGCTTAATTCTCGCGCCGCTCAGTCGGCAATGTGTTTGACGCAATTTTTCTTGATCCAAGTAATGCTTTTTATGACACCGTTATTGCACAATAGCATAAATTTAGCGAAATGATGATCTGATATGTCTTTCTTTGCATTGGGTGTCAACCATCAAACCGCCTCCGTAGAATTGCGTGAGCAAATTGCATTTAACCCTGAAAAGTTAACGCAACTGCTTGAGCAACAAGGCCAAAACCAAGACTTAAATGAAATGGTAGTGGTCTCTACGTGTAACAGAACAGAAGTGTATGCCATGTCTGAAAACTCAGATATGGTATTAAACTGGCTCGCCCAAGCAAATGGCATAGATGTTAAACAATTGTTGAATCATGTATACCGTTATGAAAATGCGCAGGCTGTCACTCACTTAATGCGTGTTGCAAGCGGTTTAGATTCACTCATGCTTGGTGAACCGCAAATTTTGGGGCAGGTTAAATCAGCACTATCTCTAGCGAAGACGGCTCATACTGTTTCTCCTCATTTAAACCGAATTTTTGAATATGCTTTCTATGCGGCGAAACGCGTCCGCTCTGAAACGGCTGTGGGTAGTCATGCTGTATCGATGGGTTACGCGGTGGCTCAGCTTGCATTACAAGTGTTTAGTAAGCCTGAAAAGTTGACAGTCATGGTGGTAGCTGCGGGCGAAATGAATAGCTTAGTGGCGAAGCATTTGGCTGAAATGGGAGTCGCAAAAATCCTCATTTGTAACCGTACCCGTGAACGGGCTGAAGCTTTGGCTCAAGAAATAGCCCATCGTGTAGATGTTGAAATTATTGAGTTTGATCAGTTGGCCAATAACTTAGCGCGTGCAGATGTCATTTCCAGTTGTACGGGAAGTTTACATCAGGTGATTCATTATCCAGATGTAAAAGCTGCCTTAAAAAAGCGTCGTTATCAACAAATGTTGATGGTGGATTTGGCTGTTCCGCGTGATATCGACCCGAAAGTGGAAAGTTTGGATGGCGTCTATTTATATGGCGTAGATGACTTACAGTCGGTGATTGATGAAAACCTTGCTCAGCGTCGTCAGGCGGCGGTTGAAGCAGAGGTGATGGTTAACCAACTAGCAACGGAGTTAGTGACCCAGCAAAAGGTCAATCTGGCGGGTGAAACCATCCATGCTTACCGTCAGCAAGGTGAACAGTTAAGACAAGAAGAACTAGAGCTGGCATTAGCACGAATTGCGAAAGGGGAAAAGGCGGAACGGGTGATGAAAGAGTTCGCACATCGTTTGACGCAAAAGCTACTGCATCCGACCTCGATTATGCTGCGTGAAGCAGCCAAGTCAGAAGATCCGAGCCATTTTGAGCAAATGCAAACGTGTTTAAATGAGACTTTTGCTAAACGTCGTAAAACTAAAAAGTAAACCCAGATAAAAAATGCAATAGGTTTAAGTAATCAGTCTTAAGCCTATTTTTTTGGTCAGTTCAAAGAGTTTATGTTTTAAATTTCGTGTCTCAATTAATGAATTTGGGGCTTTAAGTTTAAGTTTTAAATATTTTTCTTCAAGCGAAAGGGCATATTCACTGGCCAGTTTATCCGCCAGTTCTGGTGTTTTAGTTAGTTCTTCAATATTTGTGCGCTGCATAATATCAGCAATCGCGTTGGCATAACGGCTACATGCACCTAGCACATAATAGGTTGCCAGTTCTTGGTCATCGGGTAAATCATCAAAGATGCCATCTAAGACTTGTAGCACATGCGCTAAAAGTTCATCTTCAGGTAAATAGGCGCGTAGAGTTTCAAAGTGAATATACAAAAACGGATGATGGATCAGAACGGCGAGGGCGAAGTCTTCGTCTTTGGTACGAATATTAAAAGACAGCGAGGCATCGTTGCTGACTTGAGGTGTCCAGCGACGACCAAAACCGAGTTTTTCTTTGAAGGATTGATTTAGCAAATAACGGAAAGAGCCTGTTTTTGGCAATAAGTCCGTCAGTTGGCGTAACTCACTCATGACCTGACTTTTACCTTCAGGGCTACTGATGTCATGGTTCTGCGTCAGATGTGCAAAAACAAAGTCTGATAGAAGAGGAGCCTGTTGCAGCAGTTTATTAAAGTTTTCAATACCTTCGCGACGAATCAGTGAGTCAGGGTCATGATCATTTGGCAGCACAAAGAACTTCAGCTCACGACCATCATTGAGTAACGGTAATGCAATTTCTAAAGTACGGCGTGCTGCTTTTTGTCCAGCCACGTCACCATCGAAGGCAATGGTAATCCGGTTGTTTTGTTTAAAGAGAATATTTAAGTGTTCGGTGTTACTGGCAGTTCCTAAGGTCGCCACAGCACCTGCAATGCCATACTGCTGTAGTGCAATCACATCCATATAGCCTTCGACCATTAGCCAGTCTTGGGCTTTTTGTTTACGACCTTCATATAAACCATAAAGCAATTGGTTTTTATGAAATACCTCAGAGTCTGGCGAGTTGATGTATTTGGGCTTAATTTCGTCATTGAGAGCACGTCCACCGAAGCCTACCACACGACCTTTGGCATCACGAATCGGAAATATGACACGATCCCGTAACAAGTCAAAGTCACGACCATTGTCACTGGTACGGATCAGGCCGAGTAGCTTTAAGCCTTCGATATCTTGCGGGAAGGCTTTTTCTAAGTGCTGCCAGTCTTCAGGTGCATAGCCTAAACGCCAATACGCAATAGTATCTCGACTGAGTCCACGCTGTTTAAAGTACTGCTGAGCAGCACGACTATGCGGTAGTTGTTGCTCATAGTATTGCGCAATATTTTCTAACAGGTCGTATAAGTTACCTTCCTGAACGGGGGCGGTGTTGAAGCCTTCGAAAGTATCAAAATCAGCGTAACCCTCTTGGTAGTCCATGGACTGAAATTCAGCAAAAGGATCATGCTCAATCTGAAACTCAGGTTGTGCTGGAGCTGGCTCGGTTTTCTTGGCTTCTGCGACATCGACCTGTGGTTTTTGGGCAGGTTTAGCTTCGCGCTTATACACCAGTTTTTTTGAGTCACGGTTGTCTTTTGGAAGTTCGATGCCTGTTTGGCTCGACAAATCCTTCATCACATCAATAAAGCTACGACTGTCGATGTCCATTAAAAAACGAATGGCATTCCCATTGGCCTGGCAACCAAAACAGTGAAAATACTGTTTGTCACGATATACGTGAAAAGACGGTGATTTCTCTTGATGGAATGGACAACAGCCTGAATAGGTTCGACCTGACTTTTTAAGTTTCACACGCTGACCAATCAGGTCGACAATGTCGGTCCGATCTAAAATTTGGTCAATGGTGTGTTGAGGAATAGCCATGTCGAATCGTCAGTCGCTGATGTTTTGAAAACCGTGAAAATAAGCAGAAATGGAGGTTTTAAAATGCAAAAAACCATCGAATCTAGATTGTTTTGTATACCTTTTTGGTGTTTTGATCAAGCAGAAATCGCACAAAACAAAAGGGCAAGTATGATAACTTGCCCTTTCTAAAATAGCGAATATTTCAGAGGAATTATTCGGTTTCAGTATTGATGTTTTGCTGTGTTTCAGGACGATCCAGTAAACCGAAGCTGACACGATTGGTAAAGCTGCGCTCTGTTGTTTGTTTGGGTTGCTCGATTTTTTCTACAGAACTGTTTTGTTCTTCACGACCAAACACACCTAAAGTCGCACGGTTGACCCAACTTGCTTCTTTACGTGCAGCGCGTAAGTTCACTTCACCATTCGATTTTACTAAATTTGGATAATTTAGTTTCAAGACATCGGTATATTGTTGTGCAGTTTGCTTATCACCCAATTGGTCATACGAATAAGCAACAGTTGCTAAAGCTTCAGGCACTTGAGGGCTTTGTGGATAATGTTCAATCACCCATTGCGCACGCTCTAGTGCTGCGACCCATGCTTTACGTTTGATATTAAAACGTGCCGCATTCATTTCGCTTTCAGCCAACTCATTGCTGATAAACTTCATGCGTTGTGCGGCATCTACAGCATAAGTACTTGAAGGGTAACGACGAATAAAGTCTACGAAGTTTTGATATGCCACTTTAAGATAGCTCACATCGCGATGTGCTTGCTTTAAAGAAGTATAACGAATCAAACCATCATAGTTTTGTTCCATGTTGGCTACGCCACGGACATAGTAGGCATAGTCCACGTTTGGATGCTGAGGGTTCAAACGAATGAAACGATCAGCCAGTGCAATCGCACCTTCATAATCTTTCTGCTGAAACTTCACATAGAGCAGCTCTAGTTGAGCTTGTTGTGCATATTCACCTGTAGGGTAATAGGTATCTAATGCTTCTAAGTGTTTTGCAGCGTCGGTATATTGACCACTTTGCAGTGCTTTTTCTGCTTTTTGAATATAAACCTGTTCACTCGATTGTGGACCGGTATCTACCACTTCTTTCTTGGGATTGCTGCTACAGCCTACCATTGCAGATGCAATGCCAATCGTTAGAGCAAGCATTGTCATTTTATAATGTGGTAGCGACATAAAAATTCCTCTGTTAATACGGGCAATGAGCTACAATTGCGCTATTAAATCACTTTTATTTGAATGATCAAATGGCTCAAGCACAATCTTCCGATCCAAATTTCCCTGAAACCGATTTCAATTTACTTGAAGATTCTGAGGATGCAGATAACCATACTTCAAGCTCTACTGCAACACGTTTATCGTTGCAATTTCAATTGGATGAAACTTATCTCGGACAACGTATAGACCAAGTTGCAGCAACGATTTGGAGCGACTTTTCGCGTGAAAAACTCAAACAGTGGCTAAAAGAAGGCCATTTGTTGGTAAATGGTAACAGTGTCAAACCGAAATATAAATGTGAAGGATTTGAGCTATTAACTCTTGAAGTTGAGTTAGAAGCTCAAACTCGTAGTCTGCCTGAAGATATTCCACTGGATATCGTCTATGAAGATGATGACATTATTGTCGTTAATAAATCTGTTGGTATGGTGGTTCACCCAGGTGCGGGCAATTCATCGGGTACGTTGGTAAATGCATTATTGCATCACTATCCAAAATCGGCAGAACTGACTCGTGCGGGTTTGGTGCATCGTATTGATAAAGATACCTCAGGTTTATTGGTCGTTGCGAAAAACTTAGAAGCACAATTTTCGCTCAGCAAGCAATTGGCTAAAAAAACGGTTTATCGTGTTTATGACCTAATTGTGTATGGCAATGTGATTGCTGGTGGCACGGTGGATGAACCAATTAAACGTCACCCTGTAGATCGTGTCAAAATGGCGGTATTACCAGGTGGTAAAGACGCTGTAACACACTACAATGTGAAAGAACGTTTCCAACATTTCACCCGTATTCAAGCTCGTCTTGAAACTGGACGTACGCATCAGATTCGTGTGCATTTTAGTTATATTGGTTTTGGTTTAGTTGGCGATCCTGTGTATATGCCGCGTGTGCGCGTGCCCGCAGGTGCAACAGAACTTCTAGATGAGACCTTGCGCAGTTTTAGACGTCAAGCCTTGCATGCAGCAGAGCTCGGCTTGAAACACCCACGTACAGGTGAAGAAATGTTGTTTAAAGCGCCGTGGCCTGCAGACTTGGCGACCTTGGTCGATGTACTCCGTACGGAAAACAAAGCCTACTAAGTTATAGATGAATCATCATAAGGACAGTATATGCAATTTGTTCAAGGGCTTCCGGCAGGTGTTTTTGTGGGGCAAACCCGTGTGCATCATGATCGTACTTTAGAGACCACTCAAACTGAACTGCAAGGTTTTAATTTGGCTTTGCATGTACAGGATGATGCTGCACGTGTGCAACAGCATCGCATGATCTTGCTCGAAGAGTTTGCAGGCTATGGGGTCGATAAAATCACGTGGATGACGCAAACCCATAGCACCATTTGCCGTGTAGTGAATGAGCAAATTGACTTTGATGCTCAAGAAGGGGATGGTTTGGTGACACAGCGTCCGAAGCATGCTCTGATGATGATGACAGCCGATTGTTTGCCAGTGGTTTTAGGCAATGCGGATGGAACTGAAGTAGCCAATTTACATGCAGGTTGGCGCGGGCTGGCGCATGGCATTATTGAAAATACCATTACCAGTATGAACACTCAGCCGACATGGGCTTGGTTGGGTGCGGCCATTAGCCAGCCTTGTTTTGAAATTGGGGCGGAAGTAAAAGAAGCCTTTTGTTCAAAGTATGCTGAGCTTGAGTCCGCTTTTCAAACGGGTAAGCAAACTGGAAAGCATTATGCTGACTTATATGCGATCGCAAAATTCATTCTAAAACAGCACGGTGTTGAGGTAGTCTCTGGTGGTGATCAGTGCTCCTTTAGCCAGTCGAATGAATACTTTTCTTATCGACGTCATGCCAAAACTGGGCGTATGGCGACCTTTGTGTTTATGCAATAGTTTGGGTTTCTGATCAAGTGCTTGGCTGTTTTAATCCTTGCACTTACTCCCCACTCAGCGAGTGGAAGTGTTAAACTTAACTCAATTCTTTGGTCTTAAAAATTTCCATGTCTGTACCTGATCTTGTTTCTGCTGCACCTGTTCATGTGTGTGTGGTTTATCATAGCGCCTATGGTCATACGGCGAAAGTCGCTCAGTATATTGCACAAGGTGCAGAGCAGGCGGGTGCTGATGTGCATTTAATTTCGGTTGCTGCAGTGCAGTGGGACTTGTTAGATCAGGCCGATATTATTGTGATGGGTTGCCCAACGTATATGGGCAGTCTTACCGCAGCGCTTAAGCAGTTTATGGAAGATTCCTCTAAGCGTTGGTTAGCACGGGCTTGGCAAGGAAAACTGGCTGCAGGCTTTACCAATGGTGGTGGCTTAAGTGGCGATAAACTGGCGGTATTACAACAGATTAATTTATTTGCTATGCAGCATGGTATGTTGTGGGCTGGTTTGCCGTTTATGCCGACGGGGCGTAGCCAACACGATATTAATCGGATGTCGAGCTTTTTAGGTTTGATGACTCAGTCGGACAACGCCAGTATTGAAATAACCCCACCCGAAGGCGACTTGGAAACTGCTCGAAAGTTTGGAAAATATTTGGTTGAGCTAAAAGCTGACTATTAACAGTTCTAATAATAAAAAACCTCCACATGGGAGGTTTTTTATTATTTATGCATAATACGGGCTTTATCACGTTGCCAGTCACGGTCTTTTTCCGTGGCACGTTTGTCATGCAGCTGTTTGCCTTTCACTAAAGCGATTTCTAATTTCGCACGTGGTCCTTTCCAATAAGCAACAAGCGGAACACACGAATAACCTTTTTGATTCACTGCGCCGAGTAGCTTATCGAGTTCACGACGGTTCAACAGTAACTTACGGGTACGGGTCGCTTCAGGAACAATGTGCGTTGATGCACTGAGTAAAGGCTGAATCTGAGCACCAAACAGGAAAGCTTCACCATTTTTAAAGGTGATATAACTCTCAGACAGCGTCATACGACCTGCACGTAATGATTTCACTTCCCAGCCTTGCAGTGACAGGCCAGCTTCAAATTTTTCTTCAATAAAATAGTCGTGACGTGCACGTTTATTCTGTGCAATCGTCCCGCTGGTATTTTTTTTAACTACAGTTGCTTTCGCCATAATCAATTACTTCCAACAATGTACCTATTGTGCCTTAAAGCAGGGTTAAGGTGAAGTTTTTTCAAATTTATGGAGTTTCTTCACCTATAAAACAAGTTTTTGCTAAAATATGGCTCTACAAAATCAACAGAGTAAAAATGGATGTCTAAAACTCGCGTCATTTACCCGGGGACTTTTGATCCAATTACCAATGGTCATATTGATTTGGTTACACGTGCATCACGTATGTTTGATGAAGTGGTGGTGGCCATTGCCATTGGGCATCATAAAAACCCTCTCTTTAGTTTAGAAGAGCGTGTGAGCTTGGCCAAAGCATCATTAAGCCATCTTGATAATGTTGAGTTTGTAGGTTTTGATGGTTTGTTGGTGAATTTCTTCCGTGAACAAAAAGCAACGGCTGTACTGCGAGGATTACGTGCAGTGTCTGACTTTGAATACGAGTTCCAGTTAGCCAATATGAACCGTCAACTTGATTCACACTTTGAGGCGGTATTTTTAACGCCGTCAGAGCAGTATTCATTTATTTCATCGACGTTGATTCGTGAAATAGCACGTTTAAAAGGTGATGTGACCAAGTTTGTACCGCAAGCGGTGGTTGCTGCTTTTGAACGTAAACATCAACAAGGTTGGTAGCGTGTCTTTATATATAACCGATGAATGCATCAATTGTGATGTTTGTGAACCTGTGTGCCCCAATGAAGCCATTTTCATGGGGGAATTGATTTATGAAATCAATCCAGACTTATGCACAGAGTGTATCGGACATTATGATAAACCCCAGTGTCAATTGTTCTGTCCAGTGGATTGTATTCCGCTGGATCCTAATCATGCGGAAACTGCGGATGAGCTCATGGATAAATATAAAAAGCTGATTGCTCAAAAAAGCGCAAGCAATTAAGTCTAAGATTTGATACTATGCGCCTCGAAGTGAGCCAGACGATCGCTGCTGTGGAGATCTCCGTGATTGAAGCAGGGGAGGAAAGTCCGGGCTTCATAGGGCAAGGTGCCAGGTAACGCCTGGGCGGCGTGAGCCGACGGAAAGTGCAGCAGAGAGTAGACCGCCTTCATTATGGTTTCGAGCAATCGAAATCGGAGGTAAGGGTGAAAGGGTGCGGTAAGAGCGCACCGCATGACTGGTAACAGTTCATGGCATGGTAAACCCCACCGGAAGCAAGACCAAATAGGGATCCTTTAGGCATGGCCCATGCTGGATCCGGGTAGGTCGCTTGAGCGTATGAGTGATTGTACGCCTAGAGGAATGATCGTTCTCGACAGAACCCGGCTTATCGGCTCACTTCAACAAATTTTGATCAATTAAGCGCGCAAGGTACTTGACGTACTAGTGAGAAAACTACATAATGCGCGCACAGTTTACGGCTATGTAGCTCAGTTGGTTAGAGCACCGCACTCATAATGCGGGGGTCACAAGTTCAAGTCTCGTCATAGCCACCATTTTTATAGATCATGCTCTCAGCATGATCTTTTTTTTGTGAGAAAGAAAGGCCTTAAAGTGTCTTTATTTACTTGCCATTTCTGAAATGGCCTTGTGGTTCGCTGCACCGTTATTTCGATATTTAAACCAAAGCTATGACTACTGACATATTTTATCTTTTAAAATTTCCCTTCGCAGTTAATGTTTTCAGGCGTTAAATTGATCTGCATCTGTAAGTCTTGAATGTGTTGCCAATTGGCTTGATGTTCGGGCAATGCAAAAATTTGATGATCGACTAAATTGAGTTTTTTTAAAGAGATGTGCTGACTTGCACAGTAGCGTCCTACGGCTCTTTCTAAAGCCAAGTTTTGCTGTGCAGTTGGGCTTAAGCGATCTGCCGTCAGGATCTTTTGTTGTCCTTTGGCGTAGTTGACCAATATCTCTCGATCTTTTAGGCTAAATAGTAGGTTGGAGTTGATATAGGTCGCTACATCACGCCGTAAACCGTTATAGTCGGTGATCATGGGGGAAATCAGCTGACAACTGCTCAATGCTGTAGTGCTTAGGATGAAGAAAAAACAGACTCTCTTTTTCATTATCTTTCTCGTAAATATGCCTAACTTAAATATAGCTTGCAGTATAAAAATAAGTTTAAAAAGAGTAGTTTGCTGAAAAATTGATAGTTTAAAGTGTATTTGTTTATGGAATAACCATTTGTGTGTAAAAAGGGTTGACGCTTGTCTTTGAACTTTGCATAATGCGCGCACAGTTTACGGCTATGTAGCTCAGTTGGTTAGAGCACCGCACTCATAATGCGGGGGTCACAAGTTCAAGTCTCGTCATAGCCACCATTTTAAAAGACCAAGCTCTCAGCTTGGTCTCTTTTTTTGTGCGTAAAAAATAGATTTGAATATGTCGATATAAAAAAGCCCAAACATCTGTTTGGGCTTTTTTATTGGAACAGCAGCTTATACGCCAGCTTTCCAGCCATTCATGATCGGGTAACGACGTTCACGGCTAAATGCACGTGAGCTGATACGCGGACCAATTGCGCCTTGGCGACGTTTGTATTCATTGAAATCGACCAAACGAATTACTTTTGCAACCACTTCAGCATCAAAGCCTTTGGCAATGATGTCATCTTGGCTCATATCTTCTTCGATATAGGCATACAAAATGGCATCCAGTACATCATATGGCGGTAAAGAGTCTTGGTCTTTTTGATCTGGACGTAACTCTGCTGAAGGTGGGCGAGTAATCACACGCTCAGGAATCACAGGCTTGTCTGAAATGCTGTTACGGTATTTCGCAAGTTCAAACACAATGGTTTTATACACATCTTTCAGTACTGCAAAACCACCGACCATGTCACCATAGAGCGTGCAATAGCCCACCGCCAATTCTGATTTGTTGCCTGTAGACAGGACTAAATTACCAAATTTGTTGGATAAACCCATCAGCAGTGTACCGCGGGCACGCGCTTGTAAGTTTTCTTCAGTTGCATCCGCAGGGCTGTTGCCAAAGAACGGATAAAGCGTTTGCATAAAGCTGTTTACAATCGGGTTGATTTCAGCAATCCCAAAAGTCACCCCCATACTCTTCGCTTGTTCAGCTGCATCTTCTACACTGATTTGAGCGGTATAGGTATATGGCATCATTACGGCTTGGACGTTGTCGGCGCCAATCGCATCAGCTGCAATGGCAAGAGTTAGAGCTGAGTCGATCCCGCCCGATAAACCCAAAATCACCCCAGGGAAACCTGAGCGCTGTACATAGTCACGAGTCGCCATCACTAAGCTTTGATAAATCTCTGCCATAGTGTCTAAAGCAGGCGGCAGCGCATTGGCCTTAAAGGCTTGTTGTTCTGCTTCGTATTCAGCGAAATACAGAGACTCTTTAAAGCTTTCTGCTTGAAGTACAATCGAACCATTTTTGGCAATCACGAAGCTTGTACCATCAAAGATCAGGTCGTCTTGACCGCCGACTTGGTTGGCATAAACCAAGTTGAGGTTCATTTGTTTCGCCAATGCAGACATGGTTTCAACACGGTGCTGCGGCTTACCGACTTCATATGGTGAAGCATTTAAGACCAAAGCCGTTTCTACATTGAGCTGTGCCAGTTGTTGTACTGTTGAAAGTGACCAAACATCTTCACAAATCAACACACCAAACTTATGCCCTAAATATTCAAAAACAAGGTGTTGATGCCCTTCGGTGAAGTAGCGCTTTTCATCAAATACGCTATAGTTTGGCAAGTTTTGTTTGTTATACACACCCAAAACTTGTCCATCTTTCATGACCGCAGCAGCGTTGTAGCGTTGACCATCTTCGGTTTGGTTGACAAAACCAAAGACCATCACAATATCTTTTACTGTTTTAAGTTGTTCAAAAACTTGTTGCGTGCGTTTGGTTAGGCTAGGACGTAGAAGTAAATCTTCTGCTGGGTAACCAATGCTCGAAAGTTCTGGAAAAATAATTAAATCAGTATTTTGTTTTTTTGCTTCATTGGCCTGCTCCAACATTTTTTGGGCATTTGCTTCAAGGTTGCCAATGTGCGGAGAGAACTGTGCAAGTGCAATTTTAAAACTTTTCATTTCCAACTAAATCCTATACCTATAGGGATATACACGACGATTGAGTTTGTTATAGCTATAAGTTCTACGTGGTGTAAGTGACGATAAACAAATAGAAGTATTAATCAATAATAAGTACGAATACTATATACGAAATGCGATTTTTTTTAAGGGATATTCTAAAAAAAATCAGTAAATGTCCTTAAAAATAACAAATTATTCTAATGTCTTTATGGAGTGTGATTGTGTGGTTTCAACCGCTTTTACAAAAAATACAGCAAAAGTGTGAACTTAAAAATCGGCCATTGACTGAAGCGGAGAAAAAGCTTGCCAGCAGTATTTTTGGGAACAGTCTGAACATGGATTCGGTTCGAATTATCGCGCATCGGGCAGTGCTGCCTCATTATGCGATTAGCCCCAATGGACATGTCTATTTTAATATCAAAGACTGGTGCGAAAATTTTGCCGATCAATCCATTCATCAACAAGCTTGGTTGATTCATGAGCTGACGCATGTTTGGCAAATTCAGCAGGGACTCGCTGTAGTCCGTCAGGCACTTTTTAACCGTCAATATCGTTATGCATTAAAACAAGGCAAGCAGTTTTTAAGCTATGGCATTGAACAGCAGGCGCAAATGGTGCAAGACTATTTTCTCAAAAAACACTATGGCGAAGAGTGCTCAGCCTATGAACAGTGTATTCCCTTTGTGGCACACAAAGCCTCGTTCTGACCCCGATAGATAAATCTGTGGAGTGATTGTTAGACAACAGATTTTAAAGTCATAAATTGCAAATCATTTGAAGAAAAATGCCAGTGGCATAGGGGAAGCGGACTCTTATTTTGAATGCAAAGCACAGGTAAAAATCGTGAGATTGAGCCTGAAAAATGAGCTAAAAATAAGAAGGAATGTCCTATGCGTATCGCTCTTCCATTGAAAGGCAAAGCCAGCCAAATTTTTGCAGGACCCGTATTCGATGCTGAAAAACAGTCTGCGATTATTCCGATTCGGCATATGAAATTTGACTTTGAAGCGGAGAAAATTGATCCCAAATTTTACTTAAATGCGGAGCTAGCGAGTGCTTACTTTGCATCACTCTCGATCTTTCTGACCTATGGTGAAGACTTGGTAATTGATACCGCCCGTTATCACCGTGATTTCCTTAGAGACCCTGTATTAAAACAACGTGTTACTTCTTTAATTGGACAGGAGGCATTGCATTCAAAGCTACATGAAGAATTGAACGATACTTTTAAACAGGTTGATTTACCCGTTGGCATTTTTCGCTATTTAGCTGAAATCGTTTTTGACTACGGTTTTAACCGCTTACCGCAGCCGATGAAATTGTCTTTGATGGCAGGCATTGAACATTTTACCGCAGTGTTGTCTGAATACATGATGAACCATGAAGAGATTTTCTTCGATTCTCAAGATGAAAAGCAACGGGCGATTTGGATGTGGCACATGCTAGAGGAATCTGAGCATAAAGACATTGCATATGATGTGTTTCAATCACTTTCCAATAACTATGCCTTACGTATTGCAGGCTTTTTTCCAGCCCTTATCACCATTTTACTGCTGATTTCTGTGGCGTCAGTTTTTGTTCCGTTTTATCGCAAACCGTCTAATTTGGTGAGTCTCAGTTATTGGAAGGATGTACCGCGGAGTTTCAGTCTCTTGTTTGGGCTGAAAAGAGGTGTTTATGGCAGTAGTTGGATGCATATTTTTGACTATTTACGTCCGAGCTTTCACCCGAATGATTATGACACCTCTGCATTTTTAGATTATTACAAAGAGCGTTTACTACATCCTGAAACAGGAGTGTTAACCCCCTATTTCACCAAAGAATTTACTCCAGTACTTAAATCATAAAAAGGAGGTTATGACATGGGACTGTTGAGTAAAAAAAATAAACCAAGTCAAAATGCCTACGCAGTTGTGACTGGTGCAGGCAGTGGAATTGGCCGTAGCTTTGCACTGGAACTGGCAAAGCGCGGTGGTGATGTCATCTGTGCAGATATTGACTTAAGCTCGGCACAGGAGACGGTAGATTTGATTCAGTCGATGACATCTTCGTCAGCCTATGCGGTGCATTGTGATGTTGGATTAAAAGAATCTGTACACACTTTGGCGGAGCAAGCGGAACAGCTTTTGGGACATCCTGTTACTTTGCTCATCAATAATGCGGGAGTTGGGTTAGGTGGTAAGTTTGATGATGTGTCGCTGGAGGATTGGCAGTGGTGTATGCATGTCAACCTTTGGGGGGTAATTCATGGTTGCCACTACTTTGTACCTAAATTTAAACAGCAAGGTTTTGGTGCCATTATCAATGTGGCATCGGCTGCCGGCTATACCGCCGCTCCTGAAATGACAGCGTACAACGTGACCAAGTCTAGTGTTTTGGCACTATCAGAAACCTTAGCTTCAGAGCTTCATACCTATAACATTGCAGTCAATGTGCTATGTCCGACCTTGGTACCGACCAATATTATGAAGAATGGTCGCTTGCCGAGCCGCTATTCTGGACTGGCTGACAAGCTGCTGATGAACCATGCGTTTACCACTAGTGATGCTGTTGTTAAGAAAACATTGAATCGTTTAGATGCAGGCAAGCTTTATACCATTCCACAACCCGATGCCAAATTGTTCTGGTGGATGAAGCGCGCATCGCCAAGCTTATACGTCAAGCTGTTAGGTCTGGGTTACCCACTGTTTAATCAAATCACAAAATAAGAATAGAGAAAAATGAATATGGAAACGCGATTAGAGATAGAACAAGCAGATGTGCAAGCGCCGTCTGATCAAATGCAAGATCAAACCACGACGCTGAAAAGTACGGAAGCTGAACCTAAGCAGACCCGTAAAAAGGCTGTGCTTAGTCCTAAAGCCGTACATACTTACGATACCATTATTGTGGGAGCAGGGATTTCGGGCATTGCTGCGGCTTATAAAATGAAACAAATGGGCTATCAGGACTATCTGGTTTTAGAAAAAGCGGATAGGGTCGGCGGTACGTGGCGTGATAATAATTACCCTGGCTGTGGCTGTGATGTACCTTCGGCATTGTATTCATTTTCCTTTGCGCCTAGTCATCAATGGAGCCATTTATTTGCGAAACAACCTGAGATTTTAAGTTACTTAGAACAGGTGGTTGAGCAGTTTGAATTGCAATACAAAATCCGCTTTCAGCATGAGTTGCTCAGTGCAAAGTGGAATGAAGAGGCGGGTATTTGGCAACTCGGAACTTCTCAAGGGGCATATCAAGCACGAACAGTGATCTTTAGCACAGGGCCGATTACAGAACCGTCCTTACCTAAAATTAAAGGGATAGAGGGGTTTAAAGGAGAAATGTTCCATTCAGCCCGTTGGAAACATGATTATGACTTAACGGGGAAGCGGGTTGCCGTGATTGGGACAGGGGCTTCAGCCATTCAGTTTATTCCACAAATTCAACCGTTGGCGAAAGAGTTGATCGTATTTCAGCGTACTGCGCCGTGGGTTTTGCCTAAGGCGGATATGCAACTCAATGCTAGCTTGAAGTCGCTGGTGGCTAAATTCCCGATGATTCAGCAAGGCTGGAGGAACAGTGTTTCCAGTATTTTAAATGGGATCAACTTTGGGCTTCGTCACCCATCACTGCTGAAGCCAGTCAATTTTTTAAGCCGTCAATTATTAAAATTGCAAATACAGGATGAGACCCTACGTAAAGCCGTAACGCCGAACTTTTCGATCGGCTGTAAGCGACTTTTATTTGCCAACAATTATTATCCAGCACTGCAACAAGACAATGTCATGTTGTTGCCACAAGGTTTGGTCGAGATTGATGGGCAGAGTGTCATTGCGGCAAATGGGGAGAGATTTGAGGTCGATGTCATTATTTGGGGAACTGGTTTTGAAGTGGCACATCCTCCAATTGGGCAATGTGTATGGAATGCACAAGGCGAGCGATTGGCTGACCTTTGGAAGGAAAGTTCTCCAGAAGCGTACTTGGGTACAAGTTTGGAAAATGTGCCGAATGCATTTTTGGTACTGGGGCCAAATATCTTGGTCTATGACTCTTTTATTGGGATTGCTGAAGCACAGATTCAGTACATTGTAGATGGTCTACTAAAAATGAAGCAGCAAGGCTTTAAACGTTTGATGGTCAAGCGAGATGTTCTGCGTTATCACAATGCCAAGGTGCAAACTCATTTGAAAACCACAGTATTTAACCGAGGCGGCTGCTCAAGCTATTATTTAGATCAAAATGGGCGTAACTTCGCGGCTTGGCCGTGGTCCTTGGCCGAGTTAAAGCAACGTTTATCTGCGCTTGAGCTAAAACACTACGATGTTGTTGAGGCCTAAAGTCGCTTCATTAATAATAAAAAAAGCCTGAGTTAACCCAAGCCTTTTAATACTTAAACTGTGTCACTTGTGAATTGTTGATTTAGAATTCAACATATAAAAAAACCACCCATGTGGGTGGTTTTTGTCTATCAACGCAGACCGAATTAACGGTTGATGTCGCGTTGAACTTCGCCAGTGTAAAGCTGACGAGGACGACCGATCTTATACGGACCGCTGTGCATTTCTAACCAGTGGCTGATCCAACCAACAGTACGTGCAAGCGCGAAGATCACTGTAAACATTTCTGTCGGGATACCAATCGCTTTAAGGATGATACCTGAGTAGAAGTCTACGTTCGGGTATAGGTTACGTTTGATGAAGTATTCATCAGAAAGAGCGATACGTTCAAGTTCCATAGCAAGAGCAAGCTGTGGATCGTTGATGCCAAGCGCACCAAGAACTTCGTCGCAAGTTTCTTTCATTACTTTCGCACGTGGATCGAAGTTTTTGTACACACGGTGACCGAAGCCCATGAGTTTAACTTCTTTAGTTTTCACTTTTTCCATGAAGTCAGCAACGTTCTCTACAGTGCCGATTTCATCAAGCATCTTAAGAACAGCTTCGTTCGCGCCGCCGTGAGCAGGGCCCCAAAGTGCAGAGATACCCGCAGCGATACATGCATATGGGTTCGCGCCAGTGGAACCAGCTAAACGTACTGTAGACGTAGAAGCATTTTGTTCATGGTCAGCGTGAAGCGTGAAGATACGGTCCATTGCTTTAGCAAGGATCGGATCTACTTTGTAATCACGGTCTGCTGGAGTAGCAAACATCATGTACAAGAAGTTTTCAGCGTAGCTTAAGTCGTTACGTGGGTAAACGAATGGTTGACCTACAGTGTACTTGTAGCTCCACGCAGCCAAAGTAGGTACTTTAGCAATTAAGCGGATCGCTGTAATTTCACGGTGATCAACATTTTCGATGTCTAAGTTGTTGTGATAGAACGCAGAAAGCGCACCAACTACACCAACCATGATCGCCATAGGGTGAGCATCGCGACGGAAACCATTGAAGAAGCGGCTAACTTGATCGTGAACCATAGTGTGGTTACGAACTTTAGCATCAAATACTTCTTTTTGTTCAGCTGTTGGAAGCTCGCCATTGAGAAGTAAGTAGCAAGTTTCTAAGTAGTCAGCTTTAGTTGCTAACTGGTCGATTGGGTAGCCACGGTGTAAAAGCACACCTTTGTTACCGTCGATGAAAGTGATTTTAGACTCGCATGCAGCAGTAGCCATAAAACCAGGATCAAAAGTGAAGTGACCTGCGGCCAATACATCCTTAACGTCGATTACATCTGGGCCCAATGTGCCGCTGTAAATTGGTAATTCAATTTCTTTGCCATCAAGCTGTAAAACGGCTTTTTTGCCAGTTGCTTCAGACATTCAATAGATCTCCTGTCCTGGTGAATGATTTATCTGACTCGAAATACTCATCTTTTAATGCACGAATCAGACGGATTAAAAATTTGCTCTAAGAGTAGAGAGTGCTGAAATTTTGTCAATTATACTTATGGATAAAATGATGACTTCCGAAGTTATAGTTAAGATTTAATCCATTAAAATTTGCATAAAATCACAGCACCGACACACTATAATAAGTTAATTCAAGGAGCAAGTGCATAAATAAAAAATGTTGCTGGCGCAATTGTAAGCAGTTTTATATTGAAAAAAGCGCTTGAAAAGAAACAGAATTCAAGTCGTCGTATATTTACATTTATTATGATTCTCGTAACTTACGCATCATTTTAAAAAGAAAATGCTGCTTTCGTAGTCATTGTTAAAAACAATAAGTGACTCAAAAAAAATGATTTAATTGTATAAAAAATAGCTTATTTGGTATTTCGAAAACGATATATAAGTCACTTTTTTATTTATACAGATGTGAAAAATTGTTTTAATTAAAATTTATTACGAGATATTTCAATCTTGTAGGGGATTAATCTGTTGCACCAACATCATGCATATTTATGTCACTATATTAAAATAAAATAATGAACATTTTATATATAAATAAAAAATGATTAAAATAAAGCAGTGAAGTTAGCCAGTTTTAAAAACAAGACTTTTTTGTGCATCTTTAGTCTAAAGTCGAATTTTCCCGTTTTTGTAGAAATTTTAGCGCTTGAATTTGGTGTTTATTTTATAAAAACCAACTATATAGCTGAGATTTGAAGCTAAAGTATTGTAGCGCAACGTATTTATCTATGTGTTAATGATTCTTATTTAAAGAATTTTTATGCAAAAAGGCCAAGGGCATTGTTTGTATTTTGATAGTTCACGTCTTATAATTCAGTGTCGTTTTAAGTTCAAACGCTATTTAATTTAGAGTTTTAAAGTAGCTGCTGAACAATGCCAGCTTTCCTTCGAATTAATTCCAACAAACTCCGGATGGAGTTTTTACTTACAGGATGCCCGCTGTGAAAAGCAACAGACCTGTCAATTTGTCCATGGGTCAAGTTTTAGAAGTAAACTTAAAATCCCCTGTGGCTATTGCATCAATTTTACACCGTCTATCAGGTGTCATCGTATTTTTACTCGTACCGGTACTTCTATGGATCTTAGACAAGTCATTGTCTTCGCCTGAAGGATTTGCTCAAGTTCAGGCTATTTTTAATAGCTTCATTGTGCGTTTTGTCGTATGGGTATTTGTAGCCGGCTTAATTTTCCACTTTATTGCGGGTGTTAAGCACTTACTTGCAGATATCGGTATTGCTGAAGAACTGCAAAGTGGTCGTATCGCAGCTACTATTTCATTGATCTTGTCTGCAATCGGTATCGTTGCGGCATTTGTATGGATTGTTATCTAATGAAAAGTGCTACTGGTTTAACGGGTTCAGGTTCTCGCGATTGGTTTATCCAACGTGTAAGTGCTGTCGTATTAGCGGTTTATACAGTTGTTGTTTTAGGTTGGATCCTATGCAATGGCGGTTTTAGCTATGAACAGTGGTACGGCTTTATGATGACAGCTCCAATGAAGATTTTATCTTTATTGGCCGTCTTATCTCTTGTTGCACATGCTTGGATTGGTATGTGGCAGGTATTCACTGACTATGTGACTACTCGTCAAATGGGTCCTTCAGCTTCAGGTTTACGCCTTGTACTGACTTCAGCAGTAATTATTGCTGTATTTGCATATGCGATCTGGGCAATCCAGATTTTTTGGGCGAATTGATAGGAATAGATCATGGGCGCTATAACCCCTAAAGAAGATTACACAAATATTCCACACGAAACTTTCGATGCTGTCATCGTTGGTGGTGGTGGTTCAGGTATGCGCGCGTCTTACCAACTTGCTCAAGCTGGTTTGAAAGTTGCTGTTTTAACTAAAGTATTCCCAACTCGTTCGCACACAGTTGCAGCGCAGGGTGGTATTGGTGCATCTCTTGGTAACATGCAAGAAGATAACTGGCACTACCACTTCTACGACACTGTTAAAGGTTCTGACTGGTTAGGCGACCAAGACGCGATCGAATTTATGACGCGTGAAGCGCCACAAGTGGTTTATGAGTTAGAACACTTAGGTATGCCATTTGACCGTAACGCAGACGGTACGATTTACCAACGTCCATTCGGTGGTCACTCTGCAAACTACGGTGAAAAAGCAGTTCCACGTGCATGTGCTGCTGCTGACCGTACAGGTCACGCACTTCTTCACACGCTTTATCAAAGCAACGTGAAAATGGGTACGCAATTCTTTGTTGAATGGATCGCGCTTGACCTGATTCGTAACGAAGCAGGTGATGTTCTTGGTGTAACAGCAATTGACCAAGAAACGGGTAAAATTGCAGTATTCCAAGCCAAAGCGACATTGTTTGCTACAGGCGGTGCGGGTCGTGTTTACCGTGCATCAACCAATGCTTACATCAATACGGGTGACGGCCTTGGTATGGCTGCGCGTGCAGGTATTCCATTGCAAGATATGGAATTCTGGCAGTTCCACCCAACGGGTGTTGCTGGTGCAGGCGTATTGTTAACTGAAGGTTGTCGTGGTGAAGGTGCAATCCTTCGTAACGATGCTGGTGAGCCGTTCATGGAACGCTATGCACCTACTTTAAAAGACTTGGCGCCACGTGACTTCGTATCACGTTCTATGGACCAAGAAATTAAAGAAGGTCGTGGTTGTGGTCCGAAGAAAGACTACATCTTGCTTGATATGACGCACTTGGGTGCTGAAACGATCATGAAGCGTCTTCCATCTGTATTTGAGATTGGTAAGAAATTCGCGAACGTTGATATCACCAAAGAGCCAATTCCAGTGGTGCCAACAATTCACTACCAAATGGGTGGTATTCCAACGAATATCCATGGTCAAGTGGTTGTGCCTGAAGGTTCTGAAACTGAAGCATTTGCAGCACATTATGACAAAGATAGCGATATCTATTCGACTAATGCGGGCGACCGTAACTTTACGAAACCGGTTAAAGGCTTCTATGCAATTGGTGAGTGTTCTTGTGTGTCTGTACATGGTGCAAACCGTTTAGGTACGAACTCATTACTTGACTTGGTTGTATTTGGTAAAGCTGCGGGTGAACACATCATCGACTATGTGACTAAACATCACGGTGATGAATACCAACCGCTTCCTACGACTGTACTTGAGCAAACTGTTGCACGTATCCGTAAGTTAGATGACTCATCTACAGGTGAAAATGCTCAAGAAGTTGCAGATGCAATCCGTGACATCGTTCAAGACCATGCTGGTGTATTCCGTACAACTGCACTTCTTGAAGAAGGTGTGAAGCAGATTCTTGCGATTGAACCACGTGTACGTAACATTCACTTGAAAGACAAATCTAAAGTATTTAACACCGCGCGTGTAGAAGCTTTAGAAGTTGAAAACTTGTATGAAGTGGCTAAAGCGACATTGATTTCAGCAGCAGCTCGTAAAGAGTGCCGTGGTGCGCATACGGTTGTAGACTTTGAAGAGTCGCCAGATCACCCAGCTTACCCATATGGTCGTCGTGATGATGAGTGGATGAAGCACACATTATGGTTCTCTAGTGATAACCGTCTTGAGTACAAGCCAGTACGTTACAAGCCATTGTCAGTTGCTGCAATTCCACCTAAACCACGTACATTCTAATTGGGAGAAGTAAGATGAGTAGAGGTACTCGTACATTTAATATCTACCGCTACGATCCTGATAAGGATGCAGCGCCGTACATGCAAACTTTCAAGTTAGAATTGACTGATAAGCACCGTATGTTGCTTGATGCGCTTCTTGCATTGAAAGTACAGGATGAATCATTAACATTCCGTCGCTCATGCCGTGAAGGTATTTGTGGTTCGGATGGTGTGAACATTAATGGTAAAAATGGTTTAGCGTGTCTTTGGAACCTAAACGACTTACCAGAAGTGATTACAGTTCGTCCTTTACCTGGTTTGCCAGTGGTTAAAGATTTAGTTGTGGATATGAATCAGTTCTACGATCAGTACAACAAAATTCATCCATTCTTGATCAACAACCAACCTGCGCCACCAAAAGAGCGTTTACAGTCTCCTGAAGAGCGTGAACACTTAGATGGTTTATATGAATGTATTCTTTGTGCATGTTGTTCAACTTCATGCCCATCATTCTGGTGGAACCCAGACAAGTTCTTGGGTCCTTCAGCGTTGTTGAATGCATACCGTTTTATCATCGACTCTCGTGATACAGCAACTCAAGAGCGTTTGGCTCGTCTAGACGACCCATTCTCGCTATTCCGTTGTAAAGGCATCATGAACTGTGTATCAGTATGTCCTAAAGGTTTGAACCCAACTAAAGCAATCGGTCACATCCGTAACATGCTTTTAGATGCAGCGGGTTAATCTGTAGGCTGATTTATCAGTTAGAAAAAGCACACCTTTAGGGTGTGCTTTTTTATTTTATAGCTAGATTTTTGCTGTAAAAAATAAAGTTGAGTGAAAGCGTGAGCTTGGCACTATTTTTGTTTGTGATAGGTAGCTTTTGTGGAAATTGCACCAGATTGGTGAAAAGCGCGGCGATTTAAAACAAATGTCATAAATAAGTGCAAGTATGAGTCTGCAAAAAAAGTTATGAAGATGTTAATATGGATGTTGTTGATGGGGAGGGCATATTGAAAGATGATGCTCTCTTTTCGTATGTGTTTTTTGGAGTAGACTTTGGTCTACGTTGAAACTCAGTTTTATTTAAAGCACCATATATTAGATGAAATTTTGATATGTGTATTTCGCCAATTTATGAAAGGTATGTGTCAAAAAAATCAATTGAAATATGGGGAGTATGTTAAAATTTTTGCACGTTTATATTTAAAAAATGTGCGCTAAATATGTACATTAATTCAACATTTAAGCCGCATTAGAGCGAGTATAAATGAAGGGTTCGTCGCTTTAGAAAAAATAATGCATCGCCTTATTTTTTCTAAGTCGATTTGCAAAAAATTGCTCGGTTTTGGCCGGGTATGAATGAGTGATGATGCCGCTGAGGGCGTTATGATTCATTGTCACATTGGGTAATTCTAATGTAGTGATAACGCCTCATGGCATCCGCCTTATGGGGACTAATGTCATGTTACCAATTTGACATTACTAATCATGGGTTCGCTTAAAAAGCATCCTGAAATGTTTTTGCAATAGGAAATGGGTCCACAAATGCAAGAAGTTGCTGACGCATTGCGTCTTGACACTGAACTTTCCGCTGATAGTGCAGCGTATATTGAAGAACTTTATGAGCAGTACTTGGCTGCACCAGACTCAGTAGAAGCTGACTGGCGTGCATACTTCGATAAATACCCGAAAGGTGATCAACCACACAGCAATGTACGTGAGCAATTCTTATTACTAGGTCGTAATTCAAGTCGTGTTCAAGCAGTGGTACAAAGTTCTGTTAGTACAGAACATGAACGTCGTCAAATTGGCGTACTACAACTGATTGCAGCGTACCGTAACCGCGGTCACCAAAAAGCGAAGCTTGATCCTTTAGGTTTGGCAAAACGTGAAATCGTGCCAGATCTTGACCTTGCTGCACATGGCTTAACCCAATCTGATTTTGACACTGTATTCAATACAGGTAATCTTTTGATTGGTAAAGACGAAGCAACTCTAGGTGAAATGGTTCAAGCCATGGAAGCAACGTACTGTGCTTCAATTGGTGCAGAATACATGCACATTGTTGATACCAAAGAAAAACGTTGGATTCAACAACGCCTTGAAGGTGCACGTGGTCAATTCAACTTCACTGCAGAACAGAAAAAACACGTATTAGAGCGTTTAACTGCGGCTGAAGGCCTAGAAAAATTCCTAGGTAATAAATACGTTGGTGCAAAACGTTTCGGCGTGGAAGGTGGCGAATCTTTCATTCCAATGGTTGATGCTTTAATTCAGCGTGCAGGTTCTGTAGGTTGTAAAGAAGTGGTCATTGGTATGCCACACCGTGGTCGTTTGAACCTTCTTGTAAACATCATGGGTAAAAACCCAGCAGACCTATTTGGTGAGTTCGAAGGTAAGAGCTTACATAAAAAAGGTTCTGGTGACGTTAAGTACCACCAAGGTTTCTCTTCAAACGTAATGACTCAAGGTGGCGAAGTTCACTTGGCATTGGCGTTTAACCCATCACACTTAGAAATCGTTGGCCCTGTGGTTGAAGGTTCAGTACGTGCACGTCAAGTTCGTCGTAAAGACATTGGTGGTGATGACGTATTGCCAGTAATTGTTCACGGTGATGCTGCATTTGCAGGTCAAGGTGTTAACCAAGAAACCTTCCAAATGTCACAAACACGTGGCTATACAGTGGGTGGTACGGTTCACATTGTGGTGAATAACCAAGTTGGTTTCACAACCTCTGATCCACGTGATGCGCGTTCTACAGAATACTGTACGGACATCGCGAAAATGATCCAAGCACCTATTTTCCATGTGAACGGTGATGATCCTGAATCAGTATTGTTTGTTGCGCAATTGGCACATGACTTCCGTCATACTTTCCGTAAAGACGTTGTCATTGACATGTTCTGTTACCGTCGTCGTGGTCACAACGAAGCGGACGAGCCAGCTGCAACTCAGCCAATGATGTATCAAGTCATCAGTAAGAAAACTACAACGCGTGCGCTGTATGCAGACCAATTGGTTCAAGAAAGCGTTTTAGACCGTGCTAAAGCGGATCAAATGGTTGAAGACTACCGTTCGGATCTAGAAGCAGGTAAGCATGTTGCTAATGCATTGGTACTTGAACCAAATACAAAAATGTTTGTAGATTGGGCACCATACTTAGGTCATGATTACACAGACGTATGGGATACCACATGTTCTGAAGATCGTCTAAAAGAACTTGGTCGCAAAATGCGCGAGCTTCCTGAAGGCTTCGTGATGCAGCGTCAAGTTGCAAAAGTGATTGATGATCGCTTAAAAATGCAAACGGGTGAAATGCCACTTAACTGGGGTGCTGCGGAAACTTTAGCTTATGCATCTATTTTAGATGATGGCTATTTGGTTCGTTTGACTGGTGAAGACGTAGGTCGTGGTACTTTCTCACACCGTCATGCAAAACTGCATAACCAAGTGGATGGTTCAACCTATATTCCGCTTTGCCATATCAAAGAAAATCAACCACGTACTGCTATTTATGACTCATTATTGTCTGAAATGGCAGTGTTAGGTTTTGAGTATGGATATGCAACGACTCTGCCTAAGAGCTTGGTAATTTGGGAAGCACAATTTGGTGACTTCGCAAACTGTGCACAGGTTGTGATCGATCAGTTCATCGCATCAGGTGAAACCAAGTGGGAGCGTGTGTGTGGTTTAACCTTACTTCTTCCTCACGGTTTTGAAGGTCAAGGTCCAGAGCACTCATCTGCACGTTTAGAGCGTTTCTTACAGCTATGTGCTGAAGACAATATGCAAGTGATGACACCGACTACGCCTGCACAGATTTTCCATGCTTTACGTCGTCAAGCGATTCGCCCAATTCGTAAGCCAATGATCATCATGTCGCCGAAGTCTTTACTTCGTCACAAACTTGCAACATCTACTTTAAGTGAACTTGCAAACGGTACATTCCAAACTGTGATTGATGAAATCGATAACATCAACAAAGCAGACGTAACACGTTTAGTGCTTTGTGGTGGTAAGGTTTACTACGACTTGCTTGAGAAACGTCGTGAGCAAGAGTTGAATAACACTGCAATCGTTCGTATTGAACAATTGTATCCATACCCTGAACAGCGTATTGCTGAAGTTCTTGCTCAATATCCAAATGTGAAAGACATCGTTTGGACGCAAGAAGAGCCGAAGAACCAAGGCGCTTGGTTATTTATTGCTCCTCGTTTATATGATGATGTAATGAAGTCGGCTAAACCAGTACGTATCAGTTATGCAGGTCGTGAAGCTTCTGCTGCACCGGCTTGTGGTTCACCATATTTGCATGCAAAACAACAAGCTCAGCTCGTAAATGACGCTTTAGCGATCGTAGCTGAATAACAGGAGATTCTTAGTAATGGCAACCGAAATTAAAGCACCGGTATTCCCTGAGTCAGTTGCGGATGGAACAATCGCAACTTGGCACAAACAACCAGGTGAAGCAGTATCACGTGATGAAGTGATCTGTGATATTGAAACAGATAAAGTTGTTTTAGAAGTTGTTGCTCCTGCTGACGGTACAATTGCATCGATCATTAAAGGTGAAGGTGACACTGTTCTTTCAAATGAAGTGATTGCACAGTTTGAAGAAGGTGCTGTATCTGGCGCTGCGCAAACTGAAGCAGTTCAGTCTGAAGCGAAAGTAGAACAAGCAGTTACTCAAACTGAAGCGGGTGCTGCACCAGTCGTTGAACGTGCTCAAGTTGCTGATCAAGCGCCTGCTGTGCGTAAAGCATTGACTGAGTCTGGTATTCCAGCTGCTGATGTTGCAGGTACCGGTCGTGGTGGTCGTATCACGAAAGAAGATGTGGCAAATCACCAAACTAAGCCAGCAGCTCCAGCTGCAGCACCATTAAGTGTTGCTGTGGGTGAGCGTGTTGAGAAACGTGTTCCAATGACACGTCTTCGTAAGCGTGTTGCTGAGCGTCTGCTTGCTGCAACTCAAGAAACTGCAATGTTGACGACGTTTAACGAAGTAAACATGAAGCCAATCATGGAAATGCGTGCACAATACAAAGACGCATTTGAGAAGCGTCACGGTGCGCGTCTAGGCTTTATGTCTTTCTTTGTTAAAGCTGCAACTGAAGCGCTTAAACGCTACCCAGCGGTTAATGCTTCAATTGACGGTGATGACATTGTTTACCACGGTTACTATGACATCGGTGTAGCGGTATCTTCTGAGCGTGGTCTAGTTGTACCTGTGCTTCGTGATACAGATCGCATGAACTATGCTGAAGTTGAAAATGGTATCCGTGACTTTGCTTATAAAGCACGTGATGGCAAATTGGGCATCGAAGACATGACTGGTGGTACGTTCACAATCACCAACGGTGGTACTTTCGGTTCATTGTTATCGACTCCGATCTTGAATACACCACAAACTGCGATTTTGGGTATGCATAAAATCCAAGAGCGTCCAATGGCTGTAAACGGTCAAGTAGAAATCTTACCGATGATGTATTTAGCGCTTTCTTATGACCACCGTCTAATCGATGGTAAAGAAGCGGTTGGTTTCCTTGTAACAATCAAAGAATTGTTAGAAGAACCAGCTAAATTGATCCTTGACCTTTAATTCTAAAGAATAAAACATGGGCTTAGAGCGATCCTCTAAGCCCATTTTTGGAGATAAAAATGTCTCAACAATTTGATCTTGTTGTAATTGGCGGTGGCCCAGGTGGTTACGAAGCAGCAATTCGTGCAGCGCAGCTTGGTTTTAAAGTTGCTTGTATTGAAAAACGTATTCACAAAGGCAAACCATCATTAGGTGGGACGTGCTTAAACGTAGGTTGTATTCCGTCTAAAGCATTACTTGACTCTTCACATCGTTATGAAGATACAGTGCATCACTTAGATGATCATGGTATTACCACAGGTGAAGTGAACTTTGATTTGTCTAAACTCCTTGCTCGTAAAGACAAAATTGTTGACCAACTTACCATGGGTATTGATGGCCTTCTAAAAGGTAACGGTATCGAGTGGTTAAAAGGTACAGGTAAATTACTTGCAGGTAAAAAAGTAGAATTTGTATCTCACGAAGGTGAAACTCAAGTTCTAGAGCCTAAGTATGTGATTCTTGCGACAGGTTCTGTTCCTGTGAATATTCCTGTAGCTCCAGTAGATCAAGACATTATTGTTGACTCTACAGGCGCACTTGAGTTCCAAGAAGTACCTAAACGTTTAGGTGTAATTGGTGCGGGCGTAATCGGTCTAGAGCTTGGTTCAGTATGGCGTCGTCTAGGTGCGGAAGTTGTTGTATTTGAAGCAATGGACGCCTTCTTACCAATGGCTGATAAAGCATTGGCGAAAGACTACCAAAAACTTTTGACTAAGCAAGGTCTTGATATCCGTGTTGGCGCTAAAGTTGCGGGTACAGAAGTTAACGGTTCTGAAGTAACTGTTAAATATACTCAAGGCGGCGAAGACAAAACTCAAACTTTCGACAAGTTGATCGTTTGTGTAGGTCGTCGTGCATACGCTGAAGGTCTATTGGCTGATGATTGCGGCATCAAACTCACTGAACGTGGTTTAGTTGAAGTGAATGATTGGTGTGCGACTTCTGTTGACGGTGTATATGCAATTGGTGACTTAGTACGTGGTCCAATGCTTGCACATAAAGCAATGGAAGAAGGCGTAATGGCTGTTGAACGTATTCACGGTCATGCAGCTCAAGTGAACTATGACACCATCATTTCTGTGATCTACACACACCCAGAAGCGGCTTGGGTAGGTTTAACAGAACAGCAAGCGATCGAGAAAGGTCATGAAGTGAAAACCGGTCAATTCGGTTTCGCTGCAAACGGCCGTGCAATGGCTGCTGGTGAAAATGCTGGTTTCGTGAAGTTTGTTGCTGATGCGAAAACAGATCGTTTACTGGGTATGCACGTGATTGGGCCTGCTGCGTCTGATATCGTACACCAAGGTATGATTGCGCTTGAGTTTGTATCTTCGGTTGAAGATCTACAGTTGATGACTTTTGGTCACCCAACATTCTCAGAAGTGGTTCATGAAGCTGCACTTGCAGTGGATGGTCGAGCGATTCACGCAATTCAGCGTAAACGCAAATAAGACAAAGAAAAGAGCGACTACGGTCGCTCTTTTTTGTTTCAGGTGTTGTCTTCTCATGAAGAATCATCTAAAAATAAAGATAAGAAGTTTTAAAAATCCAAAATGCTCACTGTGATAGTGAACAGCTTCGGTGCAACAAAAAGTAAATAAGCAGTAATAAAAAGGTTAGTCGATGAATCTACATGAATATCAAGCTAAAGCGCTATTAAAAAAATACGGTATGCCTGTTCAAGAGGGCGTACTTGCCACCACTCCAGAAGAAGCAGTTCAAGCCTTTGAACAAATGGGCGGCAAGTTTGCTGTCATGAAAGCCCAAGTGCATGCGGGTGGTCGTGGTAAGGCGGGTGGCGTAAAAGTTGTAAAATCAGCAACAGAAGCTGCTGAATATGCAAAAAGTATCATCGGGACCAACCTTGTTACCTATCAAACCGATAGCCATGGCCAACCTGTCAACAGCGTACTTGTCGCGGAAGATGTTTATCCTGTAGAGCGTGAACTGTATTTAGGTGCAGTGGTTGACCGCTCAAGCCGTCGTGTGACCTTTATGGCTTCGACCGAAGGTGGCGTCGAAATTGAAAAGGTTGCTGAAGAAACCCCTGAAAAAATTATTAAAGTTGAAGTCGATCCTTTGGTTGGCTTATTGCCATTTCAAGCACGTGAAGTTGCATTTAAGTTGAACCTTAAAGATGGTCAAGTGAATCAATTTGTGAAAGTCATGTCCGCTGCGTATCAGGCGTTCATTGAAAATGACTTTGCTTTATTTGAGATTAACCCGCTATCTGTGCGTGAAAATGGTGACATCCTATGTGTCGATGCCAAAGTGGGGATTGACTCCAACGCCCTGTATCGTTTACCTGAAATTGCTGCACTGCGCGATAAGTCACAGGAAAATGAACGGGAGTTGAAAGCGTCTGAATTTGACCTTAACTACGTCGCGCTTGAAGGCAACATTGGCTGTATGGTCAATGGTGCAGGCCTTGCGATGGCAACCATGGATATTATTAAACTCTATGGCGGCCAACCTGCGAACTTCCTTGATGTGGGTGGTGGTGCAACCAAAGATCGTGTGATTGAAGCGTTTAAAATTATTCTGGCAGATACCTCTGTACAAGGGGTATTGATTAATATCTTCGGTGGAATTGTACGTTGTGACATGATTGCTGAAGCAATTATTGCAGCGGTTCAAGAAGTAAATGTGACCGTACCTGTGGTTGTTCGTTTAGAAGGGAACAATGCTGAATTGGGTGCCAAATTACTTGATGAATCAGGTTTAAAACTTATTTCTGCAAATGGCTTGTCGGATGCCGCAGAAAAAATTGTTGCTGCAGTAAAAGCGTAAGGAGTATCAATATGAGCGTATTAATTAATAAAGACACCAAAGTATTGGTACAAGGTTTTACAGGTAAAAACGGCACATTCCACTCAGCACAAGCACTGGATTATGGAACTAAAGTCGTTGGTGGGGTAACTCCTGGTAAAGGTGGGACAACACATCTAGATTTACCTGTATTTAACACGATGAAAGATGCAGTTGCAGGTACAGGCGCAGATGCGACTGTGATTTATGTGCCAGCACCGTTTGTATTAGATTCAATTATTGAAGCAGTGGACTCAGGTGTTGGACTGATTGTGGTCATTACAGAAGGCGTGCCAACTTTAGACATGCTCAAAGCTAAGCGTTATCTTGAAACAAATGGCAATGGTACGCGTCTGATTGGTCCAAACTGTCCGGGTATTATTACCCCGGGTGAATGTAAGATCGGGATTATGCCGGGTCATATTCACCAACCGGGTAAAATTGGTATTATCTCGCGTTCAGGCACGTTGACTTATGAGGCAGTTGCTCAAACGACGAAACTGGGCTTAGGACAATCGACCTGTATTGGTATCGGTGGTGATCCAATTCCAGGCATGAACCAAATTGATTGTTTGAAACTGTTCCAAGACGACCCACAAACTGAAGCGATTATCATGATTGGTGAGATTGGTGGTACGGCTGAAGAAGAAGCAGCTGAATATATTCAATCATATGTGACTAAACCTGTTGTGGGTTATATTGCAGGTGTAACAGCACCGAAAGGCAAGCGTATGGGGCATGCGGGAGCAATTATTTCTGGTGGTAAAGGAACTGCGGAAGAAAAGTTTGCAGCATTTGAAAAGGCTGGGATGGCCTATACACGTAGCCCAGCAGAACTGGGTTCAACGATGTTCCAACTTTTAAAGGATAAAGGTTTAGTTTAAGCCTTTTATATTTTAAAAGAAAAAGCCGTATGTCTTAATTGATCATGCGGCTTTTTTGTGGAGAGCATATTAGTTTTCCCTAATACATTTCTCTGTATAAAAATAATATGGGGTTAGAGTGTTTAATCTCAGCTGAAAATTATATTCAGCCACATTGAAAAGCCATATTGGACAAAAGACAAAATGGTTAAATTAGAGCAAGATTTGCTATGTACCTAACAATCTGAGAATTGATAAATATTTGGTGTACACTGTTTCTATAGGAGACTATGCTATATTCATAATTAAAATAATTCTTTTGAAGACATAATATTACAGATGTTAAAGCCTATTCATTTATTGTTTTGTCGTTGCTTATTCTTGTTCGGGCTAGCGATGAATAGCGCTTATGCTGAAAATGAAGACGTCTACTTGGCTGAGTCTTTGAGTGATGATATTTTCCAATATTATCAGCAGTTAGCTGCACAACATGATGAAGAGGAAAACGATTATGCCTTGATCAATAACGATTTTTATGAGAATGAATATATTCGTGTATTTAACTACTCGGCCTACAACTCGGATGGTTTGAGCCATAAATTAGGGACAGGGGAGTTTCACAGTTCAGACTTGGATGTACTCAGTATTTCATTCGGGTATGGTATCGAAATTAAAGTCAACAAAAGAAATAAAGTGGGATATGAGTACCTTTCAAATTTTCCTTATGATCGTGGGCAATTGATCCGTTTCTTTTGGGTGCGTTTGCACTAAATAGCTTAATTCTATTTATTCATAAAAAGTTTTTTTCATTACTGTTTAGAATATTTTCACTCAATTGTAGCGTCTGGGATGTTTACATTATTTCTTTGCATTTTCTGATGGTTGCCGAATCGATTACCAAGCTAAAATAACTTAAATTTTTATAATAGATGATAGGCTTGCTGTGCTGAGTAAATTCTTAGGTTTATCGTTTTAACAGCTTAAATGTGTATTTTATTGAAAGTTGAATATTAAAGTAGATGATAAAAAACGCGACAAATCGTCGCGTTTTTTGCTTGTAAGTCTAACTACTATTGAGCTTTGCTTTGCGGTTTTAAGCTTTGGGTTAAACCATTGATGTCGCCGCCTTGAATTCCCAGTTCATTCATCAAGCTATCAATTAGTGGTGCTTGAGTACGATAGCGTAGCGCACTATTCACCACTTGATCAGACAAAGCAACTTGAGAAGATTCCGCACCATCAACTCCTGATGCTACTGAACCGACATTGCCTAAACCATTGACCTGTAGAATTTTGATGTCATCAATGTTTTCCATCGGTTTAACACTTTCACGAATGATTTCAGGTAAGTATTTTAACAATGCTAGACGAATTTGCATTTCGACTTGCTCTGGAGATAAGACGTTGTTGGCTTCATTCACAGCACGTGTACCATCCGCGTCGACTTGGTATTGTTTTTCCATTGCTTGAGCCAACAGTATTTTGGCATCCGCTTCACCTTTGGCTTTTAAGCGAGCTTGTTCGGCTTGAGCTTCCGCTGCAATACGAACTGCTTCGGCATCATCGGCAGCAGCTTGTTTGCCTGCTTCAGCTGCAACCGTAATCGCAATAGCATCTTTTTCTGCAGCTTGCTTCGCCGCAACCAACTCAACGGCTTTTTGACGCTCAGCACGTTGGGTTTCACGTACGGTAATCACTTCTTCTTCAGCTTTAACTGCTTCAGCACGGGCACGGTCAGCAGAAGCTTTGGCTTCAGACTCTTCACGCGACTTTTCAGCAATTGCAATGGCACGTGACTGTTCAGCCAACTCGATGGTTTTCTTTTGTTCAACCTGTGCTTGTTCAATAATTTGTGATTTTTGAATATTTTGGCTTTCTACATCACGCGCTGCACCAATACGCTTTAACTCGACTTCACGCTCAGCTGCAATACGTGCTTCTTCTGCTTCACGTTTTTTCTCAGCTTCTTGTGAGGCAATTTCAGCCAATTGTTCTGCACGGCGAATTGCAATTTCACGCTCTTGCTGTAGTTTGGCGTATTCTTCTTCGCGGATGATTTGTAGACGTGCTTGTTCTGCTTCTAAGTTTTTGGTCTTAATGGCAAGGTCAGCGTCTTGCTCAATGTGATTACGTTTACGACGACGGTCTTCAATTGTTTCGGTTAGCTTGGTTAAACCTTCGGCATCGAATGCATTTTGAGGATTAAAGTATTTGAAACCTGTTTGGTCTAAACCTGTTAAAGACACAGTTTCAAGTTCTAGACCATTTTTATGTAAGTCTTCGGAAACCACTTGTTGTACTTTTTGCACGAAGTCCACACGTTTTTCATGCAACTCTTCCATTGCCATTTCAGCTGCTACAGCACGCAAGGAATCGACAAATTTCCCTTCTACAAGGTTCTTCAACTCATTTGGAGACATGGTTTTTTGTCCCAGAGTCTGTGCGGCAACTGCAATTGATTCTGCTAGTGGCTTCACACGGACATAGAACTCGGCCATGACATCGACGCGCATACGGTCACGGGTAATGAGCGCTTGATCATCAGCACGGCGAACCTCTAAACGTAGCGTGTTCATGTTGACAGGGATAATTTCATGTAATACAGGCAGTACAATTGCACCGCCACCTAAAATAACTTTTTCGCCGCCAAAACCTGTACGTACGAAAGAGATTTCTTTGCTTGAACGACGGTACAGACGGGCAATAATAATGCCAATAATAACGAGAGCTGCAAAGATAATCCCTGCAAGAATAAGAATGTTATAGAAATTGTTGCTGAGCATAAGGGTCCCGATTTTATTTAAAGTTATAAGTACAAAATGAAAGAATTAAAGTGAAATGGCTTTAAAGCCAATCTTGGTTTTTTGAGTCAAGATGACTTCTTGACCTTGAGAAAAATGAAGGTCTGTTTCAGGTTCAACCAGTACATAATGTGTTTGCCCAAACTGATCTTGAACCCGTGCTTGAGCAGGTGAGTTGACTTTAGCTTCACCTAAAATAATCAGTGCTGTTCGTCCAATCAGCTCTTCACTGTAAATTGCTGTGGTTTCATCTTGCGGCAAAATTTTAGCAATCAGCATGGCACTGTAACGAATCATAGGCATCGAAAGTACGAGGCAAAGAGGTGCCATGATCCATGCACTCCAGTAGCTCCCGGTCCAAGTTTGAAGAATGGACTGTAGAATAATGCCACTTAAGCTATACAAGGTGAGGAAGATAATCAGCCAAACCAAGAAGGGGACACGGCCGATAAACAACCAATCCAGCAGGGCATTGAGCCAACCTTGATCGGCATCTAGTGCAATGTCGACGTCTTTAGTGTTACCAAGGTCATTAGGTAAGAATTGGTCAAGTAGGCCTTGTGAGCCGCCGCCTAGCACCAATAAAATCAATTCGAGTAGTCCCAATAAAAACATGAGGCTGAGGCAAATACTAAAAATTAAATTGGATGGGTGAGTAAATAATTCCCACATTTTAAAGGTTCTCTATTTTTATGCTGTTATCTGTTAAGTGTAAATTTTTAAAAAAAATTGTATTGAAATTGGGCTTTAGCATAGCATTCAAAAAACAGAATGTCTAAGTTTGTTGGCTCATGAAGAGCTTGCAGCTTAATTGTGATTTGATAAATTTTAGGCAAAAAAATACGCAATGATTGGGGTATTCATTGCGTAGAACACGAATCTGTTGTTACACAGTTTCGGTAAAAAGGAGAAATGTTATATCTCAGGGGTTAATCTAAGCTATGAACTCATCATAAGGGTTGAGCATTCTTATTTCATGAGTATTCACGTTAATTACTGTAAATTTAGGTTAACAAACGACACTAAATGTCAGTTTTTGAGATACATGTGGCTTGTTTGTGTTTGTTTCACGATTAAAAAAGCCTTTCTCAGTGAGAAAGGCTTTAAAGAAGCACGTTAGTTTAGGATCTGATTAGAAATGAAACACCCCTAAACCCGATTTAACTTCATCTAGAGTCTGTTGCGTGATGCCACGACATTTGTCAGTACCTGTCTTCAAGATATCCATGATGTAATCAGGATCTTTCGCAAGTTCCATGCGACGTTCACGAATTGGCGTGATCAGCTCTTTCAATACGCCTTCAAGACGTTTTTTCACCGTACCATCGCCCAAACCACCACGGCGGTAATGTGCTTTCAGTTCTTCAACTTCTTCTTTATTTGGATCAAACGCATCTAAATATGTAAATACGATATTACCTTCAACCTGACCTGGGTCTTCAACACGCAAGTGGTTTGGGTCGGTGTACATCGCATTAACAGCTTTTTTAATGTCTTTATCTGTTGCATCCAACACAATGGTATTGCCCAAAGATTTCGACATTTTGGCTTTACCATCAAAGCCGGGTAAACGGCTCATATTGGAAAGCAGAGCTTTACATTCAGGCAGTAATTCCTGACCAATCTGACGGTTTATGCGGCGTACAATTTCATTGGTCTGTTCGATCATTGGAATCTGGTCTTCACCCACAGGTACAACTGTTGCTTTAAATGCGGTGATATCTGCGGCTTGTGCAACTGGGTAGCATAAGAAACCAGCTGGAATATCACGTTCAAAACCACGCATCTGAATTTCAGATTTGATGGTTGGGTTACGTTCTAAACGAGATACGGTCACAAAGTTGAGATACAACATGGTGAGTTCATTTAGCGCGGGTAAGCTCGACTGTACACAAATAGTGGTTTTGGTTGGGTCAATCCCGACTGCTAAGTAATCTGTGGCAACTTCAAGAATATTGCGGCGAACTTTTTCAAAGTTATCTGCATTGTCAGTAAAGGCTTGTGCATCGGCCAATAATAAATGCTGATGGTGTGAATCCTGCAAACCCACACGTGAACGTAAAGATCCGACAAAGTGCCCTAAATGAAGTTGTCCCGTTGGACGGTCGCCTGTCAAAATAACAGGACGGTTGTCTTGATTACTCATTATCTATTTCCAAAGTCGTCGTAGCGACATGCTATTTTCAAAGAATGCAGACATTGTACGGCATAATCTTTTTCAATGTCAGTCTTAAAAAAACTGCAGTGAAAAAATTATAAAATCAGTTAAATTTCAAAAAACAAATATTCAAAAGCTTAGATCACAGATTAAAATGTCAAAATTCTCAAGATGGATAAAAATAAATGGCGAGTAGCTTATTAATATTACTAGACGATATTGCCACGATATTAGATGACGTTGCAGTCATGAGTAAAATGGCAGCAAAAAAAACAGCGGGTGTTTTGGGGGATGACTTAGCACTCAATGCACAACAGGTCAGTGGGGTTCGTACTGACCGTGAGCTGCCTGTGGTTTGGGCTGTGGCAAAAGGCTCTTTTGTTAATAAATTGATTTTAGTCCCTGCCGCGTTGTTGATTAGTGTGGTTGCACCGTGGCTGATCACGCCACTGTTGATGATTGGTGGTTTATTTCTATGCTATGAAGGGGTAGAAAAAGTCCTGCATAGTTTGCATCACAAAAAAGCCAAAACCGAAGAGGAAGCCAGCCAAGAATTAGCTGCGATTGAAACGGATATGGCGACTTTTGAAAAAGATAAAGTCAAAGGGGCGATTCGTACCGACTTTATTTTGTCGGCAGAAATTGTGGTGATTTCACTGGGGACTGTAGCGGCAGCAACTTTTTCAACTAAAGTTATGGTGCTGTCTGTAATTGCTATTTTAATGACTGTCGGTGTGTATGGTTTTGTGGCGATGATTGTCAAAATTGATGATTTAGGGCTATATCTGACTCAGCAAGCCTCTTCATTTAAGCAAAGTATTGGGCGTGGTTTATTGGCTTTTGCACCAAAGCTGATGAAGACCTTAACCATCGTGGGTACTATCGCGATGTTTTTAGTTGGTGGTGGCATTATTTCCCACGGCGTGCCTTTATTGCATCATTTCACTGAAGGTTCAGTGGATTATGCTGAACATATTCCAACTGTGGGCAGCATTGTGGGAGCATTAACCCCAACACTGATTAATTTAGTGATTGGTTTTGTGGCTGGTTTGATTGTATTGGCTATTGTGAGCTTGATTAAAAAAGTTTGGCCGAGTTCAAAAAAGGCATAAACTGGATCGGGTCAGCATGAATTAAAAGAAGGAAAAGTGCTATGCGTTGGAAGGGACGTCGTGTCAGTAGCAATGTCGAGGATCGCCGCGGTGGTGGCGGTGTAAAGGCGGGTGGCATCAGTATTTTAGGGCTGATCGTAGCCTTTGTGGCATGGAAGTTTCTAGGTGTCGATCCGCAGCAAGCCTACCAAGCCACTAAACAAGTGACCGCACAAACTGGAGCGGCAGAAACTCAAGGTTTGGATAACCCAACGCCTGATCAGCAGGAAGCGATGGACTTTGTCGGTACGGTACTGGCCGATACTGAAGACACATGGAGTCAAATTTTCCAACAGCAATTGGGACAACAATATGTTCCACCGAAGTTGGTGATGTTTTCAGGAGTGATCAATTCGGGTTGTGGTACTGCTCAGTCTGCAATGGGGCCGTTTTACTGTCCAGCAGATCAGAAGGTGTATATCGACACCGCTTTCTTTAAAGACATGCGAACTCAAATGGGTATCGGCGGTGAGCAAAACCAAACGGAGTTGGCGCGCCAAGATCAAGCGGGTGACTTTGCTCAGGCTTATGTAGTGGCACATGAGGTTGGACATCATATTCAGACCATTTTAGGGATTTCTGAACAAGTACAAAAGGCTCGTGCACAGGGCTCAAAAGCACAAGGCAATGCTTTATCGGTACGCCAAGAGTTACAGGCTGACTGTTTAGCAGGAGTATGGGCACATCATAACAATCAACGGACTCAGTTCTTAGAGCAAGGCGATGTTGAAGAAGCGATGGATGCTGCACATAAGATTGGTGATGATTACCTACAAAAGCGGGCAACAGGGCAAGTGGTCCCTGATAGCTTTACCCATGGAACCAGTCAACAGCGTATGACTTGGTTTGGCACTGGCTTTAAGTCGGGTCAAGTTGAAAGTTGTGACACTTTTAATCAAGCCATTTAAGCCATAAAAAAAGAGGCGATTGATCGCCTCTTTTTTATTTCAATCAATTCTTTCTATCGGTTTAAGAACTGCTTAAAGTTTCGTGCAATACGGACACTCACATATAACGCAATACAGGCAAATAACAACACCCCAAACACCACATACTTTAAGTTGCTCATATCCGTACGGTAAAACTGCTGAATTTGCTCAGGCGTATAACGCAATATTTTAACATCTTGTGTGCGTGTATCGAGATAACTGACTTGCTGAATATAGTTAAACTGCCCCGCTTTGAGTAGTTCAATTGACTGAATTTGGCGGGTATGTTGCTCGTTATAGTCATCCACACAAATGTCAGTTAAATAATGATCACAGCTGAGTTTGGCGATATAACCCTGATTGGCTACATGCAAATAAATATGATCATCGGGTGCTTTATTGTTTGAAAGTAGAACCAGTGTTTGATCGGGGCGAGAGTTCATTTTAAAACTTTGAGCTGCGGCAAAAGTTTGCTCGGCCTGTAAAATTTCTTTGGTTTTCGCAAAGCAGGTCAGAAACAACGCAAAGGTGGTCAGGAAAATAATCAGTGCGAAGAACATCCGAAAGATGGTTTTAAAAGTGAATTGCATAGGAGATCAAACTTGGCCAAAGGGAAAGTTCACGCATAAAAAACATGCATATGCGCTATGTTAATTCATCATCAGGAGAAATGTTAAAAAAATTATTTTTTTCGGGCGTTGAACTGAAAAATGATTAAAATATTTCGAGCATCAATGTGTATGAAATGAACTTTTATTCCATATATCAGCACTGAAAGCCGCCGTCTCCCCAACCGCCCAATTTGGAAGTTCAATGGGAAATTATTTTTTTCTACAAGTTTTTACCGTTATTTTTGCATTATCCATTGCAACGACTATTTTCAATAAACGCATTTTAGGTTTTCCTCAAGCCATTGGCGTACCCATCGTTTCTGCCATTTTTGTCTTTATTTTACAGTGGGGTGCGAGCCTGCTGAGTGGTAATCAGTTTATTACTATCAATATTCATAACATTGAAGAAGCGGTTCGTCACATCGACTTTTATGACTTTTTAATCAATGGTGTGATTTGCTTCATTTTGACCTCTTCGGCACTGAAGTTCAAAGTCTCAGATTTACGTAGTTATTGGAAGCCGATCAGCATTTTAGCCAGTATTGCACTGGTGCTGTGCGCCGTGTTTTTTGGGGTGGTGCTCTACGGTTATCAGTTTATCATTGGGCAGCATGTCGATTTATTGGTGCTTTTGCTGTTGGGTGCTGCATTGGGTGCAACGGACCCGATTGGGATCAAAGGCGTGCTCAGTTCGGTACGTGCACCGCATCATTTAATGGTCAAGCTTGAGGGCGAATCACTGTTTAATGATGCCATGTGTATTGCCTTGTTTATGACGCTCTTAAACGTTTTACAAGGTGAAAACTTTACCGTCATGGGCGTGTTGCAGACCTTACTCTATGAAATTTTTGTCGCCGTCATTATTGGTTGGGCCTTTGGTTTAGGGATCTTGCGACTGCTACGTGGTAAGCATGAAATGGAGTCTCTCATTTTAACCACAGCACTCTTGGCCTGCGGTTCGTACTTGGTTGCACTGTTTGCCCACGCTTCAGCACCGATTGCTTGTGTCATCGGTGGTTTGATTGTGGGGAACAAATGGAAAGAAATTTTACAAGAGCGCGAAATACGGGAAGTGAACCATTTTTGGCATACGGTTGAAGGGATTATTAACTCGTTCTTATTCACCTTAATTGGTTTGGAGCTGTTTATTTTAGATCTCAGCTTTAGCCTGATTTTTGGTGGCATCGTCGCTTTTATTATTCTGCATGCTTCACGTTTTGCAGCGAACTATTTATCTTTTGCCTTTTTTCCCTCTTTCCGTAAGAAAAGTTATAACGGAAGTTTGGCGATTTTGTCATGGGGGGGGGTGCGTGGAGGTATCTCCTTAGCACTAATCTTAGCTGTAGCTAACGTACCTGAGCTAAGTGAATATAGCAGTATTTTGATTGGTTATACTTTTATCGCCGTGTTGCTCTCAGGCATGGTCTGTGGTCTAGGATTACCTGCTGTAATGAATGCGTTTTATTACAACCCGAATGAAGAAAAGACGGGTTTTAAAGGCTGGTATCAACGTCTGTGTAATAAAATGAACCGTAAAGGTTTCAAGTATATTATTGGTGAAGATGCACAGGGCTATGAAACCATTATTGTGTATCAACCTGAAGCATTGATTGATGTTAAAGCAGATGATGGCATTGCTGCGGTGCATAACCCTGAGCGAGTTCAGGAAGTGAAACGGCTGGAAAGTCCTGATAATTTTTAGTGATTTGCTCAATCAAGAAGCCCCTGTATTGGGGCTTTTTAGAATGAATGAGAGGGTTTATTTGAATCATATAACGATGGCATTATGGAATAATTAGAATAGGGTACATTTGAAATGGCGGAATCGATAGTCAAAGAACTAGCACCGATGATTTTTCAGGTGATCGCTCAGATTCCTTATGGGCGGGTAGCCAGTTATGGACAAATTGCACGCTTAGCAGGTATTCCCAAACATTCGCGTTTAGTGGGCTATGTGTTGAAACATATGGATACAGACAGTAGTTTGCCTTGGTATCGGGTAATCAACTCCCAAGGGAAAATTAGCCTAAGTAAACTGAATGATCAGGGACAGAACATTCAAGCACAGTTACTTCTGGCGGAGGGTATTGTAGTGGTTGGGGGAAAAGTAAAAATGAAAGAGTTTCAGTGGGATATTTAAAATAGAAATGCTCTACCTCCGTGGAAGTAGAGCACTCGATGTATTACTGACGCACAACTAAAACAGGAATGTGCGCTTCACCTAAAACACTTTGTGCAACACTGCCTAGGAATAAACGTTTTAAACCTGTACGACCATGAGAGCCAATGACAATTAGGTCTGTTTTAGATGTTTCAGCTTCTCTGATAATTTCACGGTGCACCACCTGACCTTCCAGTAGTTTTGCTTCAACAGGAATGCCCAGATCGCTAAATTTAGCCGCTGCTTCCTCAAGTGTTTTCAAAACTGAAGTACGCGCACGTTCAATTAAGTCATTGGTTTGAGTTGCAGAAATGTATTCGGCAGCAATGTAAGGGTCAAGTGCAAGTACTTGAACAACTGTAATTTTTCCGCCAAATGCTTTAGCAAGTTCAGCCGCTTGCGCAACTGCTGCATATGATGTTTCTGAACCGTCTACAGGGACTAAAATGTTTTGGTATGCCATGGTTGTTTCTCCTTATTATCAACTGATTATATGTGCAGATTTCTGTTCTAATGTATCACGGATTAAATACAGCTTATACCTTGATATTAGCTGTGTTTTTTAAAGAATAAAACCTAGTAAATTCATATGGATATTTGCATATGAAATGCTAATTTCTCACTTCTAAATTAGCACAAAAGCGTGTGAATAATAATCAATTTAACACTAAAGTTGAATGTAAATGTAGCGTTTAAGAAACATAGGCTTTGTCTAAAAAATAGCTTATATTTATGAACAACTTACTACTTTATAAATACGATGACAGATACGAATCAACTGAATTGGCAACGGACAAATTTAGAGAATATAGAAACAGCTTGGGAGGGTGATCTTTGGGATCGTAAGCGTTTGGGTATTCAACTGACGAATTATGTTGATCGTTTGCGGTGTGGTGCTGTACTCGCTTTAGATGCCCGTTGGGGGGAGGGTAAAACTTGGTTTGTTCGGCATTGGTGGAAGTATTTAGGTTGAGCCATCTGTCATACCTCTATTGGGGATGGATTTTTATGGCATTTAATTCAGTCATAAGTTGGTCGCCATAAGGGGTTAATGTCCAATATATATTTTTATCAGATGGGGGATGTTTTTTTGTACTTAGTGCAATAAGTTTTAATGCTCTAAATTGAATTAAAATCATATTAAACTCATTTTTATACAATGAAAAATTAGTTTCAGAAGTTAAATTATTGTCTAGTAAGTATTTTTTTATTTGTGGGTTTCCAATTGCTCCAATGATACTGGGCATGTTTTTATCTAACTCTTCTTGAGAGCATTCATCAAGAAGTAGTGGTGAAATATAGGAAAAAATGCTATTCCATTTTATTTTTAGGGTAATATCATATTTTTTGTATGACGCATCATTATCTTTAGCAGAAAAAAAGAATTTGATATCAAATATATCATCTCCTTGAGATAAGTTTTCTAAACCTTCTGGTTTTGTTTTTAAATGCTGAATATTATTTTCGAGTTCTGTAATTCTATTTCGAAGCTTGAGGATTTCTTGAGTAGTATCCTCGCTGGGGACTAAATTAGCTCTTACCCAACCAATGGCAGGATATGTTTTAATTGTCTTGGTTAAACTGAGAGATACAATACCTGATATTTGGTCAGCATTTTTCCAAAATTTAACTAAGCGACCTGTACAGACTTTTTTTCTAAATTCTTCTAATTTTGTTTGTAAAATAGTATCTTTTTCACATTTTATCTGGGGTAAATTGTTAGGTTCCCCATGAACTAATGCAATTACTTTCATGCCTTTAGAGACAGCATAATCGTATTCCATTTCTGTATAGCCGATGCCTTCAGGACTTAAAGAGCCATATCTACCACCGATTAACAAGAGGTAGTAATCGCAATCATCAATTACTTTTTTTATAAAATCCCATTGTTCTTCATCAGCGGCGGGAAAGAGCTCCATTCCTGCTGGAATACAATCCATTTCCATTAAAGTTTGGATAATATGTTTTCTTTCTTCTTCTAAATCTTTAAAAGTTGAACTAACAAAAACTTGGTATCTTTTATCCATTTTTGATAAAGCTCTGAAATTTTTAAGAATTTAGCACTTAAAAAAAATATATTCAAATTTTATATTAGTTGGTTAAATTGTTTATTAAGGTCGTAAGATCATCCGTCTGTAACTGCTCACGCATTTTTAAAAACTGCTTTTCATCTAAGTCATAGAGCTTCAGTGCAAGCAGTTTCTCTATATCTGCTTCAGGAAAACGATACTTAATAATCTTAGCTGGTACTCCACCTACAACGGCATAGGCTGGAACATTTTTGGTCACGACTGCACCTGTTGCCACCACTGCGCCTTCACCGAGTGTTACACCTTGCATAATCATGGCACGAGAGCCAATCCAGCAGCCATCGCCAATGATGGTATTACCTGCGGGAACAAAACTACGCGTATCAAAAGGAAAAGCTGAAATCCAGTCAGTACGATGCAGTTGGTTACCACCCATCATAATGACGCATTCTGCCCCAAAACAAACAAAATTGCCGATATAGAGCTGATCAATCGGTTTATCTATGGTCGAGGGCTTGTCATGCAAATAACGCACGACACAACGTTCAAAACCTTGATCCCAATACGCTGAGTAGTAAGAGTAATTCCCTTTAATGTGAATATTCGGATTCTTCACCGTTTTAGAGATGAACTCAAACTCACACCAGTGTTTGACAGGAGAATTAATCAGGGGCTCAGACATAAAAAGACAGCATTGGAGAGTGTGAGAAATTATAACAAATAAAAGTCTTGCTTTGAAAAAGAGAGGGGGAAATGGATTCCTTAAATCTATCTCATTCTTGGAGTGAAATTTCCCACGTGCATAAGAAGAGGGCTAGGGAGAGGTATTTGGGAAAATACAAAAACAAAAAACCCCTCAATCGAGGGGTTTCTACAGCCGTAAATATCAAAAAAATTTAGATATATGCAACTTTTACAATTTCGTATTCAACTTCACCTTGAGGTGTTTGAATTTTTGCTTCGTCGCCTTCACTTTTGCCCAAAAGGCCACGTGCAATTGGAGAGTTCACTGAAATTTTATTGATTTTAAAATCAGCTTCGTCATCACCCACGATCATATAGGTCTTTTGTTCTTCGGTGTCTAAGTTTTCGATAGTGACTGTCACCCCAAAAACCACACGACCGTTTTGTTCAAGTTCTTTGACATCGATAACTTGAGCCGCACCCAATTTACCTTCGATGTCTTGAACACGACCTTCACAGAAACCTTGTTGCTCACGCGCAGCATGGTATTCCGCATTTTCTTTTAAATCCCCGTGCTCACGTGCTTCAGCAATTGCCGCAATAATACGTGGACGTTCAATACTTTTTAATTGATGTAATTCTTTCTCTAAGGCTAATTTGCCTTGGGGAGTCATAGGATAACGTTGCATTGTTGTCCCTCAAGTCTGTGAGTGTAAAAAATATAGGTTTATAAATGAAAAAAGCCCGCCACCGAGAGGTGACGGGACTTCTCGATAAACGAATTAACCTACAGTTTGTAAATCTTGCAAACGGTATACATCCATTGGCAATTGAATCGCAAAAGCTTGGCATACAGCATCAGCACCGTTCAAGGTCGTAGTGTTATACACTTTCGCTTGAAGCGCTGAACGACGAATCGAGAACGAATCTTGTTGAGCTTGTTTGCCTTCAGTTGTATTGATAATGAGGTGAACTTCGCCATTTTTCAAGCGGTCCACGATATTAGGACGGCCTTCAGTGACTTTATTTACACGTTCACACTCAATACCTGCAGCTTTAATGAACTCATAAGTACCACCAGTCGCAAGTACTTTGAAGCCAAAGCCTACCAGTTGCTTCGCAATACCAACAGCACGAGGCTTGTCTGAATCACGCACAGAAATAAATGCATGCTTCACTTCGCCTTCTGTAGGAAGACCCGGTACGCGTTCATTCGAGCCTAACACAGCTTTGTAGAATGCTTCACCAAATGTTTTACCAACACCCATTACTTCGCCTGTAGATTTCATCTCAGGGCCAAGAATAGGGTCAACACCCGGGAACTTGTTGAACGGGAACACCGCTTCTTTTACAGAGAAGTGAGTCGGGATGATTTCTTTAATAAATCCTTGAGATTCTAAAGATTGACCCGCCATACAACGCGCAGCAACTTTCGCTAAAGACTCACCAATACATTTAGAAACGAATGGCACAGTACGAGACGCACGTGGGTTCACTTCTAGGATGTAAACGTCTTCGCCTTTCACAGCAAACTGTACATTCATCAAGCCAACAACGCCAAGCTCTTTTGCCATAGCAACGGTTTGACGACGCATTTCGTCTTGAATTTCAACTGATAGCGAGTACGGAGGAATTGAACATGCTGAGTCACCTGAGTGAATCCCTGCTTGTTCAATGTGCTGCATAATACCGCCAATCACAACGTCTTTACCGTCAGATACACAGTCTACGTCAACTTCGATCGCATCATCTAAGAAACGGTCAAGAAGAACAGGCGCTTCATTTGATGCTTGAACCGCATCACGTAAGTAGCGTTTAAGTTCGTCGTCGTTGTATACGATTTCCATCGCACGACCACCGAGTACATAAGAAGGACGTACTACAAGTGGGTAGCCTACTTTCGATGCTTCAGCCATACCTTCTTCAGCAGATTTTACAATGCTGTTGTTTGGCTGACGAAGTTGAAGACGTTGAATCATTTGTTGGAAACGTTCACGGTCTTCTGCACGGTCAATCGCATCTGGTGATGTACCGATAATTGGTGCACCTGCTTCTTCTAAAGCACGAGCCAATTTAAGCGGAGTCTGACCACCGTACTGAACGATAATGCCTTTTGGCTTTTCAGTACGAACGATTTCAAGTACATCTTCCAATGTGATTGGTTCGAAGTACAAGCGATCAGACGTGTCGTAATCCGTTGAAACTGTTTCAGGGTTACAGTTCACCATGATGGTTTCGTAGCCATCTTCACGCATTGCAAGCGCCGCGTGTACACAGCAGTAATCGAACTCGATACCTTGGCCAATACGGTTAGGACCACCACCGATCACCATGATCTTATCTTTATCAGATGGGTTTGATTCACACTCATCATCGTAAGTTGAATACATGTATGCAGTGTCAGATTCGAATTCTGCTGCACAAGTATCCACACGTTTGTAAACTGGAGTCACGCCCAAGTTCCAACGGTGCTTACGGAATTGCTTCTGTGAAATACCCATCAAGTTCGCGATGCGAAGGTCAGATAAACCTTTACGTTTGAACGAACGAATGTTGTCTGCGTTTAGATCACCAAAACCTAAAGTTTTGATTTCATTTTCAGTTTTGATGATGTCTTCGATTTGGATCAAGAACCATTTATCGATTTTCGTCGCTTGAAACACGTCTTCTAATGTGAAACCATGACGGAATGCATCGGCTACATACCAAATACGCTCTGGACCCGGAACTTTAAGTTCAACCAAGATCTTTTCTTTGGCGCCTTCAGTACCTACAGCGATTTTTTCATCAAAACCACACGCACCCACTTCAAGACCACGAAGCGCTTTGTTTACAGACTCTTGGAAGTTACGACCAATCGCCATCACTTCACCCACAGACTTCATCTGTGTGGTCAGTGTTGCGTCTGCTTGTGGGAATTTTTCAAAGTTGAAACGTGGAATTTTTGTTACCACGTAGTCAATCGCAGGTTCGAATGAAGCAGGAGTCGTTCCACCCGTGATGTCATTTTTTAATTCATCAAGGGTGTAACCAACTGCTAGTTTCGCTGCAATTTTTGCAATCGGGAAACCAGTTGCTTTCGATGCAAGAGCCGATGAACGCGATACACGCGGGTTCATCTCGATGATCACCATACGGCCAGTATCTGGACAGATACCGAACTGAACGTTAGAACCACCTGTTTCCACACCAATTTCACGAAGAACTGCTAAAGATGCATTACGCATCAATTGGTATTCTTTGTCTGTCAATGTTTGCGCAGGCGCAACAGTGATTGAGTCACCTGTGTGCACGCCCATTGGGTCAAAGTTTTCGATCGCACAAACGATAATACAGTTGTCGTTTTTGTCACGAACAACTTCCATCTCGTATTCTTTCCAACCAATTAAAGATTCATCAATCAATAATTGTTTAGTTGGAGAAAGATCGAAACCGCGTTCACAGATTTCAAGGAATTCTTCTTTGTTATAAGCGATACCGCCACCTGAACCACCCATCGTGAATGAAGGACGGATAATCACAGGGAAGCCGAAGCGTGCTTGAATCTCTAAAGCTTCTTCCATGTTTTCAGCAATCGCAGCTTTTGGACATTCAAGACCAATTTTACGCATTGCTTCATCAAACAGTTTACGGTCTTCAGCTTTTTCAATCGCTTCTTTAGTCGCACCGATCAATTCAACATTGTATTTTTCTAAAATACCGTTGGCATCCAGTGCAAGCGCACAGTTCAATGCTGTTTGACCACCCATTGTTGGAAGGACAGCATCTGGACGCTCTTTTTCAATGATTTGTGCAACAGTCTGCCAAGTGATTGGCTCGATATAAGTTGCGTCTGCCATCGCAGGGTCGGTCATAATGGTTGCTGGGTTAGAGTTCACCAAAATAACACGGTAGCCTTCTTCACGAAGAGCCTTACACGCTTGCGCACCTGAGTAGTCAAACTCACATGCCTGTCCGATGACAATCGGACCTGCACCAATAATTAAGATACTTTTAATGTCTGTACGTTTAGCCATGATCGCTTCCTTAATTACTTCTTAGATGCTTCGATAAGTTCGATGAAATGATCGAACAATGGTGCGCAGTCATGCGGACCAGGGCTTGCTTCAGGGTGACCTTGGAAGCTGAACGCTGGTTTGTCTGTACGATGAATCCCTTGAAGAGTTTGATCGAACAAAGACTTGTGCGTAGCTTTTAAGTTTGCAGGAAGTGTTTCTGCATCCACTGCGAAGCCGTGGTTTTGAGAAGTAATCATCACTGTGCCTGTTTCCATGTTTTGAACAGGGTGGTTAGCACCGTGGTGGCCATGCGGCATTTTCACCGTTTTTGCACCTGAGGCAAGTGCAAGAATTTGGTGACCCAAGCAAATACCAAAGACAGGTAGGTTGCGAGCGTCTTCTACAATTGTTTTTACAGCTTCAATTGCGTAGTCACATGCAGCTGGATCGCCAGGGCCGTTCGATAAGAACACGCCATCTGGATTCAATGCAAGTACGTCAGCAGCAGGAGTTTGTGCAGGCACGACAGTGAGTTTACAACCGCGGTCTGCAAGCATACGTAAGATGTTGGTTTTGACACCGTAGTCGTATGCAACAACATGGAATTTAAGTTCAGGTTGTGTGAAGCCTTTGCCTAATACCCAAGAACCTTCTGTCCATTCGAAACCAGTTGGGTCACAGCATTCTTTCGCTAGGTCTAAACCATTTAAACCACCAAATGCGCGTGCTTTTTCTAAAGCCTGCTCTTCAGTAATATTTTCACCAGCAAGGATGCAACCATTTTGCGCACCTTTGTCACGCAAAATACGGGTTAATTTACGCGTATCAATATCCGCAATTGCGACAACATTATGTTCTTTTAAGTATTCGCCTAAAGATTGCGTTGATCGGAAGTTGCTATGCAATAAAGGTAGGTCACGAATAATTAATCCGTTGGCCCACACTTTATGAATTCGACCTGACTCAGCGTCTTCATCATTACAACCTGTGTTACCGATATGAGGGTAAGTTAAAGTCACAAGTTGCTGTGCATAACTCGGGTCAGTCAAAATTTCTTGATAGCCAGTCATGGCAGTGTTGAAAACGACTTCACCAGTCGTACTACCCGATGCACCAATAGACGTTCCTTTAAAGATCGTACCATCGGCAAGGGCTAAAATTGCTGGGGTGCTCAAACCAAAGCTCCTGAAATTTAGGCTGTAAAAAAGCGAGTAGACGAAAAAAAAGGAAGGCTATCTAAAAACCTACCCTCCCTATGTCTGCTCGCTTGAACTTAACATGGCACTATACGCAACTTCACTAACAAAGTCCATGCCAATAAGATGGAATTAACAAGATAAAGTGCTTTTATTTTGTAGCGGAAGCTGTTTCTAAGTTTTGTAAAGAAAAATGTAACAACAAATAATTGTCTAACAAATCAAAATCTAAATTTTATCGAATCACGTTAAGCTGTCGCTGTATATATAACAACAGGAATAACATCATGACTGAACAAGACAAAGTGACCAAACCAAAGCCAGCGTTGAAAGAGGTCGTTGCAGAAAGCACTGAAAAGCTTGAGCAAGTGGCGAAAGAAGCAACAGAGCAGGTTACTGAAGCTGTAGTTGAAAGTAAAGAAAAGCTTGAGGCTGAAGCGAAGCAGCTGAATGCCAGCGTGCAAGAGCAACTCCGCCAGTTTAAACAAGATCTTTTACTGCGCTTAGAAACCATTAAAGGGCAGTTATCGAACTCTCAAAAAGACTTAACTGAACTAAAAGAGTTTGTTAAAACTGAGTTTACTGCTGTTTTAGATGACTTGACCAAACTAGGTAAAGAGTTAAAAGGTGATGTCAGCGAAATTTCAGTAAAACATAAAGATCAGTTGACTGAAACGTTCAAACGTTCAAAAGAACACACCTTAGATGCGTGGAATAAGGTTTCAAGCAAGTAATCTAGCTGTACGAGGCTCAAGATTAAGTGCATAAAAAAGTGAGGTCATGGCCTCACTTTTTTATTGATCTGGTTTATTTGTCTGGATTAAAACTGATGTTGCCAATCACGTTTATTGTGAAAATCAGCTTGTTGGCCACTATGCTGCATGGCATAGAACTGTTGACCTTGTGATGTATTCAACACAGCGGATAAACCCAGATATAGGTCAGCCCATTTAAGTTTGTGTTGCAGCATAAATTCAGTCAGATCAATGCTGACATTTAAACCATAGTGGGTGCGCTTCAATTGATTGAGTTCAATATCGTAAGCGACCTGTGGCGGCATATCTTCAGGATAACGATATTCCTCAAACTGATAGGCCTGCCAAGCTTGCGAAGGGGAGAGATTGATCTCGCGATAATAATCTTCGCCCTTTACCCCGATAAAGACTTCAAAACAGGTATTTTCCCATAAAAAGTCTTGACGAGGATTTGCATTCACGACTTCGGGCCAGTGCATGTACAAATTGGGATCGCGTAACCAAAAGCCGATATTGAGAGCATATGGGCTTTGTTGTTCAATCGCACCAACAAGGGAAATTGCTTGAAAGCGACGATCAAATGCACTGAGTTCGTAACTTGCCATAAAAAACTACAATTATTTTGCTGCGTGAGCGAAACGAACTAAATTAGACAATTTGGCATTTTGTTTCGCCGCTTTTTTGTAAAGCAACGCAATTTTACCAATGGTCTGTACAATTTCTGCACCTGTAGTTGAGGCAATTTCTGCAATGATTGCAGCGCGCTCTTCACGGTCTTCACCCGAGATTTTGACTTTAATCAATTCGTGGTCATTTAAAGCACGTAAAATTTCTTCAACGACATTTTCAGTCAGACCTGAACCGCCAAGCATTACCACAGGGTTTAAAGCATGACCAATTTGACGCAAACGCTTGCGTTCCTGAATGGATAAAGTCGCCATAAAGATAACCTAATTTTAAAAACGGCTTAGTATAACAAACTGCGAAATTAAACGCTGTATATTCTGTGGAAATAATCGATTTAGATAATAGAAAAAAACAACTAAAACCCAAGATTTGGATACAGATGTATACTGCAAGCCTAGAGAATTTAACGTACAATTAAGTTTAAGAAATTTTAATGTTTTAGAGAGATATGGCAACACGCATTACCAACCAAAAGTTATCCAAAAGTAGCCGTGCGTGGATGAGAGAGCACCTTGATGATCATTTTGTTAAAAAAGCGCAAAAAGAAGGTTATCGAGCACGTGCAGCTTATAAGTTACTTGAAATTCAAGAAAAATATAACATCATTCGTCCTGGCATGACTGTGGTTGACTTGGGTGCTGCACCTGGAAGTTGGTCACAAATTGCAGGAAAGCTGGTCGGTGATCGAGGATTGGTGGTTGCATCTGACATTTTGGAAATGGATGCACTCCCAGATGTAACCTTCTTGCAAGGTGACTTCCGTGAGCAAGAAGTATTCGATAAATTGTTAAATATTTTAGATGGACGTAAAGTAGACGTTGTAATTTCAGATATGGCCCCCAATACTTCAGGTAATAAGGCTGTAGATCAACCTCGCCAGATTTACCTCTGTGAATTGGCCATCGATTTTGCTACGAAAGTGCTCGGTCCAAATGGTCAATTTGTTGTAAAGGTATTCCAAGGTACAGGCTTTGACGAGTTCCGTAAGCAAGTAGTCGACAACTTTGATGTGTTAAAAACAGTAAAACCTGCTGCATCACGTGCTCGATCTAAGGAAGTATTCTTAGTTGGGCAAGGCCGTAAGAAGGCTTTCAAATAAAGTTTACTTGCCAAGTCGTTAAAAATTGTGCATTTTGTACCTTTTTATTATTTTGCGAAGCTGATCTTCAGCAGAAACTTTAAGGTCACCCGATAGGGCATGATCAAATTAGATTGATATGGGAATAAAGCTTTGAGCGATCTCTTCAAGAATGCCATATTGTGGCTAGTGATACTGGGCGTACTGATCCTTATTTTCAGTAATGTCAGTAGCAATGAAAAGCCGACAGCGATGAATTATTCAGAGTTTGTTGCTGCGGTGAATGCTGGTCAAATTAAGCAAGTGACAATTGATGGCGAACGAATTCATGGCCAAAAATCAAACGGTTCAGAGTTTGAAAGTATTCGTCCTGCGGTTCAAGACCCAGAGCTTATGCCTAATCTGATTAAAAATAACGTTGTCGTTGAAGGTACTGCACCTGCACGTCAAGGTTTATTGATGCAACTTTTGATCGCAAGCTTCCCTGTACTTTTAATCATTTTGTTATTCATGTTCTTTATGCGCAACATGGGTGGCGGAGCAGGTGGTAAAAACGGTCCAATGAGTTTTGGTAAGTCAAAAGCAAAAATGTTGGCAGAAGACCAAATTAAAGTGACTTTTACCGACGTTGCTGGCTGTGATGAAGCAAAGCAAGAAGTTGTGGAAATTGTTGATTTCTTAAAAGATCCTTCAAAATTTAAACGCTTAGGTGCAACGATTCCTAAAGGCGTGTTAATGGTGGGTCCACCGGGTACAGGTAAAACTTTACTTGCAAAAGCAATTGCAGGCGAAGCGAAAGTACCATTCTTTAGTATTTCTGGTTCTGACTTTGTTGAAATGTTCGTGGGTGTGGGTGCGTCTCGTGTCCGTGACATGTTTGAACAAGCGAAACGTCATGCGCCATGTATCATCTTTATTGATGAGATTGATGCTGTGGGTCGTCATCGTGGTTCAGGTACAGGTGGTGGTCACGATGAACGTGAGCAAACCTTGAACCAAATGTTGGTCGAAATGGATGGCTTTGAAGGCAATGAAGGTATTATCGTCATTGCTGCGACAAACCGTGCCGATGTACTGGATAAAGCTTTACTTCGTCCGGGTCGTTTTGACCGCCAAGTAATGGTTGGCTTACCAGACATTAAAGGTCGTGAGCAAATTTTAAATGTTCACATGAAGAAATTGCCTTCAGTGACTGGTGTCGATGTACAAGTGCTTGCACGTGGTACGCCGGGCTTCTCGGGTGCACAATTGGCGAACCTTGTGAACGAAGCTGCACTCTTTGCTGCGCGCCGTAACAAGAACACTGTCGATATGCATGATTTTGAAGATGCAAAAGACAAGTTGTACATGGGCCCTGAACGTAAGTCGATGGTGATTCGTGAAGAAGAGCGTCGTGCAACCGCGTACCATGAAGCTGGTCATGCGATTGTGGCTGAAATTCTACCGGGTACAGACCCTGTGCATAAAGTGACTATTATGCCGCGTGGTTGGGCGTTGGGCGTAACATGGCAGTTGCCTGAACATGACCAAACTAGCCACTATAAAGACAAAATGTTGAATGAACTTTCAATTTTGTTTGGTGGTCGTATTGCTGAAGAAATCTTTATCAACCAAATGTCGACAGGTGCTTCAAACGACTTTGAACGTGCAACTAAAATGGCACGTGCGATGGTGACCAAGTACGGTATGTCTGACAAACTTGGTGTAATGGTGTATGAAGATGACTCTCAGCAATCATTCATGGGCAGCATTGGTAGTCGTACGATTTCTGAAGCAACACAGCAACAAGTAGATGCTGAAGTTCGTCGTATCATCGATGAGCAATACCATGTAGCGCGCAATATCTTGGAAAACAATAAAGATATTGCTCATGCGATGGTTAAAGCTCTGATGGAATGGGAAACGATTGATCGCGAGCAAATTCGTGACATTATGGAAGGTCGTGAGCCACAACCACCAAAAGTATATGTTGCAGAAAATCCTGTGATGGATGTAACTCCAACGGATGGTCCAAGCACACCACCACCATTACCATCGGCAACTTAATTTTTAAAAGTTAAAATAAAAGCCACCTTCGGGTGGTTTTTTATTGCGCGATTTTCCACTGCCGATGAAGAAAAATAAGCACGTAAAAGTGGGCAAAGCGTTATGATAACGCAAGTTAAACTGGAGAATATCACATGCAATTGATGGCTTTGCCGAAGAAAATCCTACGTTGTGGTGAGCTATCACTCGATCTGTCGGTACCGCATGTGATGGGTATTTTAAATGTGACGCCAGACTCGTTCAGTGATGGCGGTAAACATAATGGCAAAGCACAAGCGATTGCACATGCTAAGCAAATGATTGCGGATGGGGCGACAGTCATCGATGTTGGGGGTGAATCGACGCGTCCAGGTGCATCTGTGGTTGAGGTTGACGAAGAGATTCGTCGTGTCGTTCCAGTGGTGGAAGCCTTGGCTGAACTTGATGTGGTCATTTCGATTGATACCTCTCAACCTGAAGTAATTCAAGCTGCGGTCGCAGCAGGCGCACATATCTGGAATGATGTGAGAGCATTAACACGTCCGAATGCTTTAGAGACGGCAGCTGAACTGAATATTCCAGTGATCATCATGCATATGCGTGGTGAACCGACCACCATGAATGGTTTAGATCAATATGATAATGTCACTCTAGATGTAATGACTGAGCTTTCCCAGCGTGTGGCGGATGCGCTCAAGGCTGGTGTCAAAGCTGAAAATATCATGATTGATCCGGGTTTTGGTTTTGCTAAAAATGCAAAGCAGAACCTTAAACTTTTAAAAGAATTCCATCAGCTAAATCAACTTGGGTATCCTATCTTGTCCGCATTGTCACGGAAACGCTTTATCGGCGAAGCTTTAGGTGGGGCCGATGCAGGGCAGCGGGCCGTGGGTTCTGTAGCGGGACATTTGCTGAGTATTCAACAAGGCGCGTGTATGGTGCGCGCCCATGATGTCAAAGCCATGAGTGATGCGATCAAAGTTTGGCAGGCGATGAATCTAGCTTAATGGGGCGGCGGAATGCTGGGCTAATGATTTAATTTGAAAATATGATCTATATCAGATTGTTAGACTGGCAGAATTTTGAGATGCTGCTTTTTTATTTGGTGATTTGTTCGGTTTATGTTATACAGACTCGTTTTTTAAGTTTCTCGTTTTGAGTGCCTGTATGTTTGCAGATTTACTTCTCCCTATGTTTGATGATGAATATTATCCCGATATTCTTGTTGCTGAAGTGAAGCAGCATGTTGAGACTTTTGCTAAAAAAATTGTAAAAGCAAAATCTGAGGGTGAGATTTATCAATATGCCAATGCCACAGTGGCTGAAATTAATGAAATGAAGCCACATTTTGAAGATCTGGATTCGTCGTTAGATGATTCTGCTGCCGATTTTATTGCTGAAGCAATGATGATGGTGGTACAAGATGCTGGGTTTATGGATATTGAAATGGAAGAACTGGTGGTGAATAGAGAGTGGTGAGTCACTCTCTCATTTCAAGCGCAGTTGGTTTTTGCTTTAGAAGCTGAGATTGCTCTTATAGTTCATCTAAAAGATCGGTGAGATGACAACTTTGGTTCAAATGTTCATCTCCAATCACATCGACCGTCATCACGTATTCCCCTTTGAGCATTTCAGCATTTGCACTGAGGTTCAGCCAAAATTTTGGATACCTTTTCATGAGCTCACGAATATGTTGCTCATCTTTAGTGTGATTAAAGCTTAATTTAAAATGAGCATCTACTGATTTACACGCATGTAAATAAAGTTGGTGGTCTTTTTCAATAATCGTGCCTGCAAACAAGTCATAAAACGTATCGCTATCTGTTTGTTGAGAGAGTGCTTCTGCATGGCTGATGTTTGAAAAAATTAGGCATAAGATGATAATGAGAGTGTTCTTTTTCATATTGTGATTGTTATGTGCTTCGATGCATAAATTATAGACATAAAAAAACCAGCATATCGCTGGATATTTTTATTGCACCATCTTAATTAGCTTAAGAATGGTGCCCGAGGCCAGACTCGAACTGGCACGCTTTGTGGGCGGGGGATTTTAAATCCCCTGTGTCTACCGATTTCACCACTCGGGCATGAGCGCAATAATAGAGGACGAAATAAAAGTTGGCAAGTCTATTTGTGATTATTTGCTTTCTTTTCAATCAATTCAGCAGTTTATGTTTAAAAAATAGCAAAATTATCTGTGCTGCACTTGTTCAGGCTTCATAAAAATGTCATCGACTTGAGATATGGATGTCATCTTTTTCGCATAAATTTCAAGTCCATATCGTCTTTAGGCAATCCACATGACAAAAAAAATGAACCGCCGAGAACTTATTCAAAAAACTTTGGCAGGATTTGGTGCTTTATCTTTACCTATTTCACTGACTGCTTGTGGTGATGACACCGACTCAAACACACAGCCCAACACGCAAGTGCAATTTTTGCATGGGGTTGCCAGTGGTGATCCTTTACAAACTCAAGTCATCATTTGGACACGCGTAACACCATCGGATAGCAGTGCGCGTTTAGAAGTGCAGTGGGATGTGGCAAAAGATGCAGACTTTAAACAAATTACAGCAACAGGAAAGGTGCTGACTACAGCTGCACAAGATTTTACTGTGAAAGTGGATGTGACGGGACTGGCAGCAGGGCAAGTTTATTTCTACCGTTTTAAATCGGCGTCGACATATTCGATCACAGGGCAAACCAAAACTTTGGCAACGCAAGTACAGTCGGTACAGTTTGCCGTATGCTCATGTTCAAATTATCCAGCGGGTTATTTCCATGTTTATAAAGAAATGGCCAAACAGGATGTCGATGTCGTAATTCATTTGGGGGATTACATTTACGAATATGGCATGGGGGGATATGCAACGGAAGAAGCTGTAGCGATGGGGCGAACACTGGCGGATGATAATAATACAGAAATTATTCGCTTAGATGACTATCGCAAACGTTATGCCTTATACCGACTAGATGCAGATTTGCAGGCTGCGCATCAACGTCATCCTTTTATTGTGATTTGGGATGACCATGAACTCGCAAATGATACATGGGAAAAGGGTGCTGAAAATCATCAGTCAGATACTGAAGGCGATTTCCTAGAACGTAAACTAGCGGCACTAGCGGCCTATTTTGAGTGGATGCCAATTCGTCCAATTGATGATCAACATATCAAGATTTATCGTCAATTTGACTTTGGCACGCTTGTTCAACTGACGATGCTCGATACACGGATTATTGCACGTAATGTGCAATTAGATTATACAAACTATATGACTGCTACAGGTTTAGATATTGCAAAATTTCAAGCCGATTTAATCAATCCTGCGCGTACCTTGATGGGTGTGGAGCAGCGAAATTGGTTATTGCAGAAACTTCAGCAATCTACGGCAACATGGAATGTACTCGGCCAGCAGATTCTGATGAGCAAAATGTTTGTTCCAGCAGAATTGTTAATGTCGCTGGCAGAAATTACAGCAGGTAATCCTAGTCCTGAGACCTTAAGTAAAATCACCACACAAATCACTGAACTATTAAAAATTAAAGCTCGAATGGATGCAGGTGATCCAACCGTAAGTCCAGAGGAAAAAGCACGTCTTGCGGTTACTGCACCTTATAACTTAGATGCGTGGGACGGCTATTTTGCTGAGCGTGAAATTTTGTATGGCACTTTGGCACAACTTAAGAAAAAAGTTGTGGTCCTTGCTGGAGATACCCACAATGCTTGGGCTTCGGATTTATCGAGTAAAGATGGGGTATTGGTTGGCGTGGAGTTGGCAACCAGTTCAGTCTCTTCCCCTGGGTTGGAGAAATATTTGTCCATTCCGATGCAGCAACTACAAGCATTTGAATTTGCATTTACCAGTTTGATTGAGGAGTTAAATTATTGCAATTTAAATCAGCGCGGTTATTTGAAAGTCCGTTTTACCGCAGAGCTGGTGCAAGCGGATTGGATTTTTGTAGATAGCATTAAGCACAAAGAATACATCGTTGATGAAACTCGCTCGCATCAAGTGATATTAGACCCGGCATTATTGCCAGTCAGTGCGTTAAAGCAAACCGCATAAAATGATTTTAGAAAAAACCGAGCATTACTGCTCGGTTTTTTTATAATTTTTCATCGATATAACTGTCGAGATCGATATGCTTAATTTGCTTACAGTAAGCATGCTCATACTTCAGCAGTTGTACATACAAATCTGCTTCATGCCCCAGCTGGGTTTTCCGTGCCTGATAATCTTCAGATTGATGGGAACTAAAGCGTAATTGGAGTCGTGATTTGACCGTTTGCTTATAGGCCCAAAAGCAGACACGTCTGAGTTGTTGTAACTGGTGATGTTCAACCGACTGGCTGTGGTCTCGAAATAAATTTTCTTTATAGAAGCGCACAAAACCAAAGTTAACACCAAAATAAAACAAGATCCACATCAGCAAACTGCTCTCAAGGAACACCAGATTTAGTCCACTTAAAAGAATTACGGCAGCGAGTTTGAAGGGCGCATGGCGTTGTAGTTGATATAGGGAGTTTGATGAATGTTTAATTTGCTTAATGACAAAAGGTAAGACCCACATCAGCACCAATAAAATACTAATAATGGCATAACTGTGACTTTGGAGCGGGTCGAGATTTTCCAAGTGAGTTAAGTAAAAATCTTTCAGAATTAAGCTGATTGGAATAAAAATCATCACTGCCAAAACCCACGGAATAACTTCACGCTGGTCATCTAAAATACCGCGTGTTTTGATTTGACTATAAAGCAAGTAATTACGTTTAAATGCAGCAGGGTAAAGAGTCTCTAATTGTTGCAGTAACAGTTGAACTTGTTTGGATTGCATCGTCAAAAAAAGAGCGTATGAGAAAAATAGCCTTTACTATAGTAGATTTGGAAGGGGATGACTCAAAAAAATACGTGAAACAGAATATTCACAGAGAAAAGCACAACAATTTCGCTTTTTCACTCTGAATTATGCGAAAATGTCGAATTCAATTTTTTTGTCTAAGGGCAGTTCATGACTGATCATTCTCCTGAATCTTTAAGTGATATCGAAATTTTAGACATTTTGCAGTCTATGAAAGACGATGAGCTTGATACAGAGGCAAAAGAAGAGATTCGTAAAGGTGGTAAAGCGGGTCGTCAAGAAGCACATAAACTTGCGATTGTGGCTTTGAACCAATCTTTTGAAAGTAAGTTTGTTGAAGCTGTAGCTTTGGCGTTGGGCCTGAATGAAGGTCAAGCCAAAAAAATTCGCTATAAGAAAGACCGCATCCGTATTTTAAAAGTACGTGGGATTGATTACATGGCGATTGATGGTGCGGAAACAGCACAAGTTTTGTCGCAAGTAGCACAAGCCATTGTACGTGAAGATGCGACTGTGACCCATGATTTGCACAATATCTTCCCATTTTGGAAAGAAGGCTGGCCAATGGTTCAGTTTGACAGCGCATATAAAATTTTATCTGAAGATATTACCATTCACTATCAAGCGACTTTAGATAAATTGCTTGAATTGTATGGTCGTTAAGATCGCAGTATCAAAGCACCTTCGGGTGCTTTTTTTATGGGGCTATATTAGCTATGGAAAATCCAAGACAGTAATAAGCTGATGGGCCAAATGAACAGTCGCCACCATGTAATCAGTGGATTCCAGAAATACTGTCCAAAAGACAGAGTCTCGTTAAAGCTTCGTTGCCCACGTTCATAAGCATAAGGTGTAATCCGCCATGCTAAAATCAGCAAAACAATCGCACTTACGATCAGCAGCGTGTGGCTGTATTGGGCAAAATAATAGTAAATCAGATACAGCGCAGAATAAAAGAAAGTACATGCCAACATAGCGGGCAATGAAAAAGACATAAGCTTGACTCTATTGTATTGTTATATCAAGGCATTATAAATGAAAATACCCAATGTATCACATCGGGTATTTATCGGTTGTTGAGCTTAAGGTTCGTTATAACTCAGAGTTGGTATTTGATTAACCCAGCGTTGAGTAAAGTGGGAAAATACCAAAGATCATGGCTGTAACCAGCATCACTAAACAAGTAATCACCGCCCACTTGATGGTAAATTCTTGGTGTTCACCGAAGTTAATTCCTGCCAACCCACAGAGTAAGTAAGTTGATGGAACTAACGGAGACAGTAAGTGTACAGGTTGACCAACAATCGATGCACGAGCCATTTCCACAGGGGTGATACCATAGTGCCCAGCAGCTTCAGACAATACAGGCAGTACACCAAAGTAGAAGGCATCGTTCGACATAAAGAAGGTCAGCGGCATACTAATCACAGCCGTGATTGGTGCTAAATACGGCCCCATACTTTCTGGAATAATGGCAACCAATTCTTGAGACATGGCTTCAACCATACCTGTACCCGACAAAATACCGGTAAAAATACCTGCCGCGAAGATAATCCCGACTACAGCTAAGGCACTGGCAGAGTGGTTACCAACCAAACGCTTTTGCATGTCTAAATCTGGATAGTTCACCACCAATGCAATACACAGCGCCACCATGAACAGAATGGCCGCAGGTAAAACACCCATCACTAAGCAGACCATCAAGACCAAAGTCAGTAGTGCGTTAAACCATCTTAAGTGGGCACGGTTGGCTTCTGGTTCTTGCGAAATCTGAATACTGTCACCATGGCTAATATCTAATTCCACAATACCAATGCGTTTACGCTCCATACGGCCATATATAAAGCCGAGGAAGTATAACCACCCAATTGCAACGAGCATTGGTAAAATCATCGGAACAAAGACATCGTTTGGATCGACATGCAATGCAGTTGCAGCACGTGCCGTTGGTCCACCCCATGGAGTTAAGTTCATGATTCCGCTCGCAAGCATCATCAGACAAGCCATAATTAAAGGGCTCATACCAATACGCTTATACAGCGGTAGCATTGCGGCAACACAGATCATATAAGTGGTTGAGCCATCACCATCTAGAGAAACAATTAAAGTCAGCGTAATGGTGCCGAGGGTCACTTTTAAAGGATCGCCTTTAACCTGCTTTAAAATCCACTTCACTGAAGGGTCGAATAGACCCGTGTCGATCATAATTGCAAAATAAAGGATTGCGAAAAGGAGCATTACGCCCGTAGGAGCGAGCTTTTTAATGCCTTCCATCATCATATTGCCAAGTTCAGCAATATCAAATCCAGCAAGGTTGTCAACAAAGAGACTTAAAACATAAGTAAGTAATGCAAAAATGATAGGGATTAAAGTTAAAGCAACAAGAGCGCTCAGTCGTTTGGACATGATTAAGTACATGAAGCACATAATCATGCCTAAACCTAAAATGGTCAGCATGGATCAATCCTTTGAACGTGTTAAGTCTGTTTATTCATCAAGTGACAGCGATAGTATGCAATTCGGCATGATTTTTAAATGCTCTTAAACATATGTGATTTTTCGTTCTATTTTTCTAATAAATAATATATATCTATAAAGTATGGTTAAGATACTTATTTTGTATAACTCCATATAGTTCAATCTGAAGCAAAAAAAAACCTTGCAGTTGCAAGGTTTTGATTCAAGGCGATGTTTCTATTCATCGACTGTTTTTGTTTCAGGCTGTAGTGTTTCTTCAAGTAAGCGCGTCACTAAAAGTTGGTCAATCTTAAAATGATCGACATCGACCACTTCAAATTTAAAGCCTGCGTATTCTACGGTATCGGCAGGGCGTGGAATTTTGCGTAGACGGTACATCATAAAACCAGCCAAAGTTTCATAATTTTCTTCATCTGGCATTTCATCGATTGCCAGTGCATGCTTCATGTCTTCAATCGGCGTGCTACCATCAATCAACCATGAATTATTATCACGTTTAATAATCTGTTGTTCAGCTTCAATAGGAGTAACCCAGTCGCCCATTACGGTAATCATAATGTCTGACAGGGTGATGACGCCCACGACCAAAGCATATTCGTTAATCACAACGGCAAACTTTTCTTTGGTGGAGCGAAAACGGTCTAACAACTCAGACAAGGTCAATGTGTCTGGAATGGTGAGAACATTACGGATGGTACTTTCATTGAGTTGCAGTAAAGATTGATTATTCAGAATACGGACTAGAATGTCTTTGGCATCGACATAGCCAATTACATCGTCAATATTTTCACTACAGACTAAAAACTTAGAATAAGGATATTCAGCCAATTTTTGACGAATACTGGCTTCGGATTCATTTAAAGTAAAATACACCACATTTTCACGCGTGGTCATACTTGAAGGAACGTTCCGCTCTTCAAGTTCAAATACGTTTTCAATGAAATGGTGTTCTTGCTTTTGCAGCACCCCAGCTTGTGCACCAGCATCCATCACTGCAGAAATGTCATCAAAGGTAATGTTGTCATCACGGGTGGTATTCACTTTAAACAGGCGGAATAACAAGTTGGCAAGGGCATTAATAATCCAAGCCAAAGGTTTGCAGACCTTAATAAACACCTGAATGGGGTTAATCACCGCAATAGAGATTTTTTCAGGAGCAATCATGGCCAAACGTTTCGGCATGAGGTCGGCAAACAAAATAAACAGGGAGGTGACTAAAGTGAAAGATAGAGCAAAGCTAATAGTTTCAGACCAAGGGCCAGTATAAAAACGAGCAACAAAGCTCATGAAGTAAGGACGAAAAGCCCCTTCACCTAAAATACCTCCCAAGATTGCCACTGCGTTTAAGCCAATTTGTGAAGCGGCAAAGAAGTCAGCGGAATTTTCTTGTAAATTCAAAACTTTCTGTGCGCGATCATCGCCCGACTCAGCCAAGATTTTCAGCTTGACCTTACGTGCTCCTGCCAGTGCAATTTCTGTCAGAGACAAGAAACCCGCCCCAGCAATCAGGACTAGAATGATAACTATGTTTTGAAAAAGGCTCACGGAATCCACCTGTGATTCATCGTTATTATGAATATTTTTAACACAAAAAAATAAAGACAGTAATCACTTACTGTCTTCTATCATACCTGAGTTATTGGTATGAAAATGAATTATTTAGAGCTTGAATGCTTAATAATGTGAGAATTGCGAGTTATTGCCTAAAAACTCACGATTTTCTTCCTCAATCATTTGACGTGCCACATACAAAATCAGCTGTCTAAGCCAGCGATGTGCAGGATGGTGATGCAACAGTGGGCACCATGCCATTTTCAACTCAAATTCTGGAATATAAAAAGGTGGGTCTTTAATCAGGAGGTTTTGACTTTTGGCTTGTAAGCGTGCAATACGGGTCGGTAAAGTCGCGACTAAGTCTACATTTGAAGCCAATAGTGCAGGCATTTGATAATGTCGAGTGAAGACCGAAATTTTACGTTTTTGGCCAATACGCTCTAAAGCTTGATCAATCCAACCTAAGCCTGCTTGTTTTTCAGGGTTAACGCCGAAACCAACGCCCATACCTGTTTTAGAGACCCAAATATGCTGCGCATCGAGGTAACTTTTTAGGTTTAAGTTGCTGGCAGCGGGGTGTTTACCATTGAGCAAACATGAAAAACTGTCACGCCAGACTAAAACTTGGTGGAAGCTTTGTGGAATTTCATTGAATCGGTTAATCGCTAGATCAACTTTACCTTGTTCCATATCACGATATGACACATCACTTGGGGTTAAGAAGTCTAAGACCACATTGGGTGCTTCTGAACGCAGTGCTTTAACGAGGCGGGGAACTAAGGTGGCTTCGGCATAGTCCGAAGTCATAATACGGAAAACACGGTTTGAAGTATAAGGACGGAACTCGGTACGAGGTTCCAAAATCATGGAGAGATCAGAAAGAGCGTCACGTATGCGGGGTTGTAATTCTAAAGCCCGCTCGGTCGGTGTCATACCTTCAGAAGAGCGAATTAGCAGGGGATCATTAAATAAGTTACGAAGACGACGTAGAATATTACTCATTGCTGGTTGGGTGACACCCAATTGTTCAGCTGCTCGGGTTACATTTTTTTCGCGTAAAAGTACGTCCAAGTAAATTAAGAGGTTTAGATCAACCCGCTCCAGATTCATAAAATAAATACCGAGAATAAAATCATGAAATTATTTGCATTATGCCATAAGCCATCGGGCTTGTGTAATAAACTGATGAAAAAAAAAGCATCGGGTTGGATAAAGAATACCCCCTTCATTTTCTCAGAAAATGGTTTTTTATGCTTAAAAATAGAGGGAGTCTCAGCCCAAAACAATGTTTCAATATACGTAAATTGAGGCTCAGAGTATCGCCTAGAAAATGGCTTGAGATGACTTGTTATTGGTGGAATAAAAGCGTGATAAATATTCTTTTTGCTGAAAATTGAGTTTTGTCATTTGGGTCAAATTAAGTATTTATTTTCGGTTTGAACTCTTTTTCTTAATGGCCGAGACTTAAGTCTAATGAAGAAATATTCGACAAAGTATGTATTTTTCAGGTTTTTCTTATTTTAATTAAGTTTAATAATAACAATTACTTAATTTTGTTTTATCGAAATATAATTAGACTTTTATCTATATATTTTTTAAATAAATACTGAAAATTAATGCAGAATATTGGATTAATTTATTCTGTCAATCTAATCTGTATTCATCGCAACGAAGCGCTCTAAATCTAAGCAAAAGCTTGAGGGTCTGATTTTAGCTTTTCGTTGAAGAAAATCCTAATATTATTACAGGAAATATCATGACTACATATCAAACAGCGATTGATGCAATCCGCGAATTAAAAGCAAAATTCGGTAGCACTTGGCGCGATATTAGCCCAGAAGATGCTGCACGTATGCAAATGCAAAACCAATTCAAAACTGGTTTAGATATCGCTAAATACACAGCTGCAATTATGCGTCGTGATATGGCTGCTTATGATGCTGACTCTAGCCAATACACACAGTCTTTAGGCTGCTGGCACGGTTTCATCGCACAACAAAAAATGATTGCGAACAAAAAATACTTCGGTACAACTGACCGTCGTTATATCTACCTTTCTGGTTGGATGGTAGCTGCGCTTCGTTCAGAATTCGGTCCTCTTCCTGACCAATCTATGCATGAAAAAACTTCAGTACCTGCTTTGATTGAAGAAATCTACACGTTCTTACGTCAAGCTGATGCGAAAGAACTTAACGATTTATTCCGTGCGCTTAAAAAAGCAAACGAAGCAGGCGATACTGCTAAAGCTGCTGAAATCACTGCTCAAATCGACGGTTTCCAAACTCACATCGTACCAATTATTGCGGACATCGATGCTGGTTTCGGTAACGAAGAAGCGACTTACTTACTTGCTCGTAAAATGATTGAAGCTGGTGCTTGTGCGCTTCAAATCGAAAACCAAGTATCTGATGCTAAACAATGTGGTCACCAAGCTGGTAAAGTAACTGTTCCACATGAAGATTTCATCTCTAAAATCCATGCATTACGTTATGCATTCTTAGAAATGGGTCTTGATGACGGTATCATCGTTGCGCGTACTGACTCTGAAGGCGCTGACTTGACTCAAAAAATCCCAGTGGTTAAAGAGCCAGGTGACATTGCTTCTCAATACATCGGTTTCTTAGACACTGTTGAAATTGACATTGCTGATGCTCAAGAAGACGAAATCTTGATCAAACGTGATGGTAAATTACACCGTCCTAAGCGTTTACCTTCTGGTTTATATCAGTTCCGTGCTGACACACAAATTGACCGTGTTGTACTTGACTGTGTATCTAGCCTTCAAAATGGTGCTGACCTTCTTTGGATCGAAACTGCGACTCCAAACGTAGAAGAAATCGCTCACATGGTTAACCGTGTTAAAGAAGTTGTTCCAAATGCGAAGCTTGTTTATAACAACAGCCCATCATTCAACTGGACTTTAAACTTCCGTCAACAAGCTTACGATCGTTGGGTTGCTGAAGGTAAAGACGTTTCTGCTTACGACCGTGCTAAATTAATGAGCGCTGAGTATGATGCTACTGAATTAGCTGCTGATGCAGACGCTAAGATCCGTACATTCCAAGCAGATGCTGCTCGTGAAGCGGGTGTATTCCATCACTTGATCACACTTCCGACTTACCACACTGCTGCACTTTCTACTCATGAGCTTGCACAAGGTTACTTTGGTTCTGAAGGTATGTTAGCTTATGTAGCTGGCGTACAACGTAAAGAAATCCGTGGTGGTATCGCTTGTGTTAAACACCAAGCAATGGCGGGTTCTGACATCGGTGATGATCACAAAGAAATCTTCTCTGGTGACAATGCTCTTAAAGCGCACGATGATGCTAAAAACACAATGAACCAATTCGCTGCTCACTAAGCGCTGAACTGATTCAAAAGAAAACCCTGCGAAAGCAGGGTTTTTTATGACTTAATTTTGAGCTTGTTGAACAGACTGAACGTGAAATATTGAACAAAAACGTTAAGGCATCAGAATCAGCAGCCAAACAATAAAGATAATACCTAAAGAAACAAACTGTGCAGCACTGCCCATATCTTTGGCATTTTTTGAAAGCTCATGGCGCTCCAAGGAAATACGATCCACAATCGCCTCAATGGCTGAATTGAACAATTCAACAATAATTGCAAGTAAACAAACGGCTACCATGAGGACTTGTTCTAAGCGACTGACATCACAGAAAAAACTTGTTGGAATTAGAATCAGGTTAATCAACAGGACTTGGCGAAAAGCAGCTTCATGCACAAATGCGGCCTTAAAACCTGAAATGGAATAATGTGTTGCATTAAAAATACGTTTAAAACCTGACTTGCCTTTGAGAGGGGAATATTGGCTCATACCATCAACCATTTTAAAATTTCAGCCACAATACATGATCTATATTAAAAGTCACTTAATTATAGTATTCAAAAAGTGCTTAATCTATGTACACCTAAAATAAGGAGAAAGAGATTAAAAAACCTGCTTTTTAATCTCTTTAGTTAAAGAATGGATATGGGTTGGAAGTAAACGAGATGCTCAGATGTCTAGTTTACTATGTGTGTGACTTATTCTATTTTTTCAAAAAAGCATCGGCAGCTCTGCGCCCTAAAGCAGGGTCATCGGTAAAGACACCATTAACTCCCGCTTTAAAGAAAACTTCAAACTCAGCCAGCGCACCTTTTTCGCACTTTTCAGCGGCAATGGCGTTACAGTCTAAATAGTCTGGCAAGAAATTATTTTCAGGGCGTAGGGTATAAGGATGTACTTTTAAGCCCACTGCATGTGCATCGTTTACAAAACTGGTCGGGGTCGCTGGCTGAGTATTCGGCACAATATAGGTTTTACTTGGTCCGACACCATGCGCATAGCTTGCGACGTCTTTAAGTCCCTGAGGCGTGGCCATATCACTATAGCGGAGTGTCGATTTGGCAAGCACAGCATCGGCAGGTTGTTCGGACTTGCCACCATAGAGTTGAATAATTTTGGCATGTCGAATTGATTTTAATTGATCCAACTGCTGACGCATCTGTTTTAAGTTGCTGACTTCAAACGACTGGATATAGACTGGCGCAATGTCACGACTATAGCTGTGTTTGGCCAGTGTGGTTAATAGGCGTTGCTCCATGGCCAAATTGAGACCTTGGAAATAGCTGGGATGTTTGGTTTCGATATACAGGCCCACAATTTTTCCTGTCTTTTTATAGTGCGCTTCTACTAGTTCAATAATTTCATCTAAAGTGAGCAGATCAAATTGATCATTATATTGGGTATTCGCTGGGCGAATTTCTGGAATACGTTCTCGTGCCTTCAGTTGCTTCAGCTCGTTTAAAGTAAAGTCTTCAGTGAACCAACCTGTGTAAGTTACGCCATCAACGACTTTACTGGTCTTCCGTTCTGCAAACTGTGGCAAGCTGCTGACATTGGTGGTTCCTCCGATTTCATTTTCATGGCGAGCGACTAAATAACCGTCTAGAGTAGGCACCAAATCTGGCTCAATAAAATCTGCACCATCATCAATTGCTTTTTGATAAGCGGCTAAGGTGTGTTCAGGGCGTAGCGCGCTGGCGCCACGATGTCCAATAATGAGGAGTTTAGGCTCAATGTACTCGGCGTTGTTTGGCGGTGGTTGGGACGCGGCATTATCCTTCTCATCATGATGACAGCCCAATAAACTTAAAAAAATAAAACTCAATAATGTTCTTTTTAACATGTGTTCCTCAACATTTTATTGTGGTGTTGCGGACTCAGTGTTCAATTTTAATATCTCAGATCAATGACAAATTGCGAAAAATTACAGGATGTCATCAATTGGTCAAAAAGCTTTCTTCATAGTTTCTTCATATTTAGCTCTAATGTTCTATTTCATGTTGTTAAGTCTTGTTTTTTAATGATTCGTCATAGAAGATCAAGCATGAAGTGATACCAGTTTCTAGATCTAGCCTCAGACCCAAGAGTACCGCAGTCCCATGCTGTCTAAATTTTTTATTCATCGTCCAATTTTTGCTGGTGTGCTGGCGATTATCGTGATGGCATTTGGTTTATTTGCCACCTTCCAGTTGCCTGTAGAGCGCTACCCCGATATTGCACCTCCGCGAATTACGGTGAGCGCAACATATACAGGCGCGTCGGCAGAGACAGTGGAGGAGAGCGTTACTCAGGTTTTAGAGCAGCAAATTAAAGGGATTGATCATTTACTGTATTTTAGTTCGAGCAGTGACTCGAATGGCCGTAGTCGAATCAGCATTAGTTTTGAAAATGGAACCGACCCAGATACCGCTCAGGTTCAAGTTCAAAATGCCATCAATGGGGTGATTAATCGTTTACCAGAAGATGTGCAGCGTCAAGGGGTCAATGTCTATAAGTCGCTTGGCGATACACATATGGTGATTGGCCTATATGACCAAACAGGCAAAAGCAGCAATATTGCACTGTCTGATTATATGATGGCGCATTTGGAGCAAGATTTAGCCCGTATTGATGGAGTTGGTGAGGTTGATGTCTTTGGCGCGCAGTATGCCATGCGCTTATGGCTGAATCCGCACAAATTGCGTCAATATGGACTGATGCCGAGTGATATTCGTGCGGCGGTTGAAGCGCAAAACACGCAAGTGGCCGCAGGGGCAATTGGCGAGTTACCCAGCCTGTCAGACCAATATTTAAATGCCAAAGTCACCTCCGGTACACGTCTAAAAACCGTTGAAGAATTTGAGAACATCATTGTCAAATCGACCCGCGATGGCAGTTTTATTTATTTAAAAGACGTCGCACGGGTGGAACTAGGCGCGGAAAATTACCAGTCGTTTAATACCATTAATGGTTTTCCTTCAGCGGGGATGGGTATTTCACTGTCTTCAGGGGCTAATGCCTTAGCGACGTCTGCATTGATTAAGCAAGAGGTTGCCCGTTTATCTTCTAAACTCCCAGAAGGCTATCAAATTGTTTATCCACGTGATAACACGCCTTTTGTACAAGAGTCGATTAAGGAAGTGGTCAAAACACTGTTTGAAGCAGTACTTTTAGTGATTGTGGTTATGTTTGTATTTTTGCAAAACTGGCGCGCGACACTGATTCCGACCATTACAGTACCTGTTGTAATTTTAGGCACGCTCGCCATTCTGTATGTGCTAGGGATGAGTATCAACACCTTAACCTTATTTGCGTTGGTCTTAGCGATCGGGCTTCTGGTGGATGATGCGATTGTGGTGGTGGAAAACGTTGAGCGGCTGATGCATGAACAGCAGATGAGTGCTCAACAAGCCTCAATTGCATCGATGCAGGAAATCAGTGGGGCATTGATTGGGATTACCTTGGTGTTAACCGCAGTGTTTATTCCCATGGCCTTTTTCGGTGGCTCGACAGGAGTGATCTACCGTCAGTTTTCAATGACCTTAGTTGCTGCCATGGCGCTATCGCTGCTGGTCGCATTGATTCTGACGCCAGCGTTGTGCGCCTTAATTTTAAAACCCAATGATAAATCGGCACGATGGGCAACTTGGTTTAATCTGAAATTGGATCAGCTAAAACAGCGTTATTTAAAGTTGAGTACTCAAACCATTCAGCACAGTAAAATCATGCTGGTGGTTTTTGTGGCGCTCATTGCCGTCTTCGCGCTGTTTTATCGGGCATTACCGACCAGTTTTATTCCCAGTGAAGATCAGGGTATTTTAAGTGTCCAGTTTAAACTGGCCGATGGTGCACCGCTGAGTCAAAGCCGTGTGGTTGGGGAAGAAATTCGCCAATATTTTTTAGACCAAGAACAGTCCAATATTAATTTGGTGATGATTCGCTATGGTCGCAATTTCTCAGGAACAGGACAAAATTTAGGTCAAGGTTTTATTGCGCTCAAACATTGGGATGATCGTAAGGGGAAAGAGAACTCCGCACAGGCGATTCGAGAACGGGCGATTGCTTATTTTAGGTCGCATCGAAATGCGCAAATTAATGTGAATATGCCGTCCTCAGTCAGTGGCTTAGGTCAAACCGATGGTATGGAGTTTTGGATACGTGATATCAATGGTGAAGGTCGTGCTTATTTAGAAGCGCAGTTCAAAACTTTGCAGGACACATCCAAGCAGTACTCTAGTTTGAGCAATTTGGATAAACGTTCTAACCCAGATAAAGCCGAACTTAAAGTGGATGTGAACCAAAAGCAAGCTTTGGCCAATGGACTGAGTCAGACTGCCATTAATAGCACTTTATCCAGTGCTTGGGGCGGAAGTTATATCAATGACTTTATTGACCGTGGTCGGATTAAGCGGGTAATTATGCAAGGGGATGCAGAGTTTCGTTCAAAACCTGATGATCTTCAAGCGTGGACCGTACGTAATGATCTGAACCAAATGATTCCTTTTACAAATTTTGCCCAAGTGTCTTGGAGTGGTGGCCCTGAGGTGGTGAATCGGTTTATGGGCTATACCGCACTAGAAATGGAGGCGGATACAGCACAAAATGTCAGTTCGGGACAAGCCATGCAAGAGGTACAAAACATGGTGCGAGAGCATGATGGTATTGATCTAGCATGGAGCGGATTATCGTTCGAGGAAAACAAGTCGAATAACCAAGCATTGCTGCTGTATTTGGTCTCCATAGGCTTTATCTTTTTATGCCTTGCTGCACTTTATGAAAGTTGGAGTATTCCAACGGCAGTCATGAGTGCGATTCCATTAGGTATAGGTGGCAATATTTTGTTCAGTTATCTGACTGGTTTTCCGAATGATATTTACTTCCAAATTGCCTTGCTGACCACAATTGGTCTGTCCTGTAAAAATGCGATTTTAATTGTGGAATTTGCTTCACTGGCGCAGCAAAAAGGCCAAACTGCAATTGAAGCAGCGTTGGAAGGAGCAAGCTTACGGTTACGCCCGATTTTAATGACGTCTTTGGCTTTTGGCGCGGGTGTCACACCTCTGGTCTTTGCCTTTGGTGCAGGGGCAGCAAGTCGTCAGGAAATTGGGGTGAGTGTACTCGGTGGCGTGATTTTTGGCACGGTATTAGTGTTGCTATTTATTCCTTTAATGTATGTCTTGGTTCGCCGTGTGTTTCATGGACGAACACCTCAGGACGAAGGTTAAGCTTGAATCCGAAACATTCGTATGCAGCGAATCGGCAAAGCGAACCTTTAACCCAATCAGGCCGAAAGACCTGACATTTAAAGATCCTTTGCTATACTCGCATAGATAAAGAAAAACAATATTTGAGTGGTGTATGCCAAATCCGTCATTTTCACAGCAAGATTTCCAAGAGCAATTAAATCAGCCCAATAACTATGCTTTTATCCATAGTCTGAAACAGTACAGCACTGCGGATTTGGCTGATATTTTAATGGGCCTGCCTATAAATGACCAAATTCGGCTATTGGAACAATTACCGCAAGCCAGTTATGTCTTTGAGTTTTTAGCATTAACCGAGCAGCAGCAGCTAGCAGCGCAATTGCCTCAGGCTTTGCTGGTGAAGTTATTGGCTCATATGCATTCGGATGACCGTACCGATTTATTTCAAAGCTTGGCACAAGAGGTTCAAGGTCAGATTTTTCCGCAGCTAGATGCGCATGTTCAAGCCCAGCTGAAGACCTTGATGGATTATCCTGCCGAGTCTGCGGGTGCAATTATGAGCACTGAGGTCATTACGGTACATGCCGAAATGACCATGCAACAGGCGATTCAACATATACGACAGCATGCAGCGGAAAGTGAAACTTTATATCTCATCTATGTGACCGATGCCTCGCGTTATTTACACGGTGTGATTTCGCTGCGGCAAATTATCCAGTCTCCGCCTGAGCAATTGATTGGACAGGTTATGACAAGCCATGTCATCACGGGTTTAGTCAGTGAGGATCAGGAAAGTATTGCACAGAAACTGGCTCACTATGATTTTATGGCTTTGCCCATTGTCGATGAGCAGCAGCGTCTATTGGGGATTGTGACTTATGACGATGCAATGGATGTGGTACAACAAGAAACCACAGAAGATATTCTAAAAAGTAGTGCGGTTGCGGCCAGTCCGCAAATGAGTATTAAAACGGCTCCAATCCTCTTGCTGTATCAGAAGCGGGTGTTTTGGTTGGTGTTTCTGGTTTTTGGCAGTTTACTCTCGGGGCTAGGAATTGCACACTTTGAAGACTTGATTGCGGCGCATATTGTTTTGGTCTTTTTCCTACCGTTACTGGTGGGAAGTGGAGGAAATGCGGGGTCTCAGTCTGCAACCTTAATGGTACGTGCACTGGCAACGGGCGATGTACATTTTAAAGACTGGTTTTATTTGCTAGGACGTGAAAGTTTGGTTGCGCTGTGCCTGGGCGGAACTATGGCAACGGCTGTCTCCATTTTGGGTTATTTCCGTGGGGACATTCTGGTCGCCGTAGTATTGGCACTGAGTATGATGGGCATTGTGTTGATGGGTTGTCTGATTGGTATGAGTCTGCCGTTTATCTTAAACCGCATGAAACTCGACCCAGCCAGTGCATCTGCACCTTTGGTCACCTCAATTTGTGATGCGTCTGGTGTGGTGGTATATCTGCTGATTGCGTCGCAAATTTTGACCTTGTCTTAAGCTTATAAGCAATTGTTTCAGCACAAAGTTAGCACAGAAAAAAGTCATGAAAACCAGCATAATTCAGTGGTTTTATGATGTTAATGTGGTTGAAATGATGGAGGTCAGTAACAACATGTCTGAACCCTTAGAACAAAAAAAAATGAGCCAGCAAGAGGTCATTCGTTTAGAGCGTGATTTGGCCAAATATGCCAATATGATGGATTCTGTGGTGCGTATCCCGTTCACCAAGCAGGGTGTAGGTGCCGATGCTGCGTTGAGTACTGTTCCGATTGCTGGTGATATCGCTGGTTTTGCCCTAACTTGTTATGCCATTTATAAAGCCAAGCAAATTGGCGTACCGCAAGAGAAATTGAGTCAAGTATTGAAGCTGGCTATGATTGACGCTGTGGTCGGTTTTATCCCTGTGCTAGGGACACTGTTTGATATTTTTATACGTCCGAGTCGTAAAGCACTGGATGTGGTTCATGACCATATTCGGGAAGAATACCAAATCCATTCAGAGCATCATGTGACTCATCCTTTTCTTCATGAAAAATTGGAAAAGAAACAGCAAAAGTCCGCATTTTGGCGAAATCCAGTAGTGGCATGGCTTTGGCTACACATCCCCGATTTGTTTGGCCTGATCTTTTTGGTGTGTTTTATGGGCTTATTGTGGTGGGGTGGCAGTGTGATGTGGCATTGGTTACAAGGACTAAATTTAGGATAGCCACTAATGAAATTTGAAGGTCAGATTACGGCAAATTTGCCAGCGATTGATTTGGCGTGTACTGCTTCATTTTATCGAAGCTTGGGCTTTGATCTGGTTTATCAGTCCGCAGAGTGGATGATTATGCGTTTGGGCGAAATGACACTGGAATTTTTCTATCATCCGCATTTAGACCCAAATAGTTCATGGCATAGTGCCTGTATTCGCGTAGCGGAAATTCAACCCTATTATGAATACTGGTCTAAAGTGAATTGGTCGTTGTGGGAAACTGCCCGTATGACCGATATTCAGGATTTTGATGAGATCCGCCAGTTTTGCATCATTGACCCAAATGGCAGTTTATTACGCTGTATCGAAGTAACGATAGAGTGAAAATGTTCTGTTATGCAGAGTCACAAAAAAGCCTCCATATGGAGGCTTTTTAAAATCTAGTGAACGAATTGTTTATGGGCAATCGAGCTGTTGTAAAGCAGCAACACGTTGTTCAATCGTCGGGTGGGTTTGGAACAAAGCAGCTAAACTAAAGCCTTGCTCTTGACCTGCCGCGATCGCAAACGCTTTCATTTCTTTAGGCATCGCATCTGGAAGTTGTGACTCCGCTTGTAAACGTAACAAGGCTGAAATCATCGCTTGTTTGCCTGCAAGACGTGCACCTGCTTCATCTGCACGATATTCGCGGTAGCGGGAGAACCACATCACGATTGCAGAAGCTAAAATACCAAAGACAATATCAAGCACGATGGTAATGGCAAAATAAGCTAAACCTGGAGCTTCTCCGTCTTCACGGCCAAAGACATTACGGTCAATGAAATCACCTGCGACACGTGCAAAGAACATCACAAAGGCGTTCACGACACCTTGAACGAGCGCCAAAGTCACCATGTCACCATTGGCCACGTGACCAATTTCGTGAGCCAAGACTGCACGAAGCTCGTCTTTATTCATACGCTCAAGTAAGCCGGTAGAAACTGCAACTAATGCATCGTTCTTGTTCCAACCTGTAGCAAAAGCATTAGATTGGTAAGACGGGAAAATACCGACTTCTGGCATTTTAATACCAGAACGTTGCGCCAATTGAGCGACTTCTTGTAACAACCATGCTTCTGCTTGGTTGCGCGGGGCATTTGGGTCAATTAACTCTGTACCAGTTGTTTTTTTCGCCATCCATTTTGACATGAATAGAGAAATCATTGAGCCAACCATACCAAAGACAAAACAGATAACCAGTAGGTTACCTAGATTTAAGCCACCCGCGCCATGGTAACTACCGACACCGAAGAGTGACAAGATAATGCCAGCTACAACCAGTACCGCGAGGTTGGTTAGCAAGAACAAACCAATCCGCATCATTGAGAAAATCCTCTTATAATAAAAAAATAATCTGATTTATAAATCGAAAATCATTGATCTCAATATGAGGTGAAACTCTTCAAAATTCAAGAAAAAATAATAAAACTGCTATAAAAATTATTCTGAAATTTGAATGCGGGCAGAGGCGGTTGCATTGGCTGTGGCATAGGAACCAGGCGCATCAGTAAAACTGCCATCGGCTGCGAGGATAATTTGACGTGAAGGTGCGCTACGACTCACACTGAGTTGTGTGCTTGGAGAAGAGTCGGCATCGTAATGTGCAGATTGGGCAATGACTTGAGCATTGGCTGGTGTGTTATTCGAGCCTGCAGAGATGTTAATCCCGCCTGCATATAAATTGCTATAACGGCTACTCACCCGGCGAACATAGTCTTGAGTTTCACGGAAGGGTGGAATGCCACCATACTTTTGTACATTGCCTTCGCCAGCATTGTAGCCTGCAAGCGCAAGACTGGTGTTGCCGTTAAAGCGTTTCATTAACCATGCCAAATACTTGGCACCCGCATTAATGTTTTGCTGTGGATCATATGCATTAGAGACATTAAAGCGCCGTGCTGTCGCAGGCATGAGTTGCATTAGACCTTGAGCCCCAACAGGTGAGCGTGCATTCACATTAAAGCCTGATTCGGTATGCATGACCGCTTTAATTAAGCCTTCAGAAACGCCGTGGGTTTGAGCTGCTTGGCGAATAATGTGGTCAAAAGCATTTTTGTTGCGACTATAACTGGGCAACACTGAAGACTCAGAAGCCCCCCAGTTACTATAACTGTGGATATTGCTGTCTGGATAATAGGTTTTCTTTTCGACTTTTAAGTTGCTGTAACGACTTTGTTTATTGGTTAACAAGGTCGTGCCGTTGGAATCTCTCAATTGGTAGATGGTTTGACCCGCGTGACAATCCAGTGCCATGAACGAAATCGTCATACACCCCAAAACGTAAAAACGACTCAAAAGCAGCTTATTTTTCATTATCTATTATTAATCGTAAAAAAATCGATTTCAGTGACTAGAAATGAGTTTAGCAAAAAAAGAACCGTCTGAAACTATTTTAAGTTCAAAAAATCCATGTCTTTGTAAAAATCAAGTCAAATTGTTGAGCAAGTAATCAAAAAAAATAATTAATTTATTTTTAATGAGGATTGCTTGACTGGGTTAAGTTGTTGAAATTTAATAGTAAATAAATTGATCAAAAAATGATCAATTTAAATAGAAGCCTTAAAGAGTGGGGGGAACACCCTGTCAAGTCGATTAGAATCCACAAAGTTATCCCCAGCTTTTGTGGAAAAATGTGGAAAAGTCCAAAACATAAGCAGTTCAGCTAAAATATGAACGCAATCGTTCAAAGTTAAACCGATTTCAATACATGAATATGACAGCAATGACAATTCATGAGAATTTACATTCTTTAGGTGCGAGATGGCTGTGAATCGGATAAAATTGCGCGGTATTTTTTTTAAGGTTTAACTCGTCTATGTTCTCGCCAGTTGAGTCCAATCAGGGATTTAATTTTAAACCAGAACTACCCACTAGCTCTGCGTATTATCGTCTGTTGAAAAAGTTACGCCGTCAGGTGGGTCATGCCATTCGCGATTTTAAAATGATCGAAGAAGGCGATAAAGTGATGGTCTGCATTTCCGGTGGTAAGGACAGTTATACCTTGCTCGATATTATGTTGCAGTTTAAACGCATTGCACCGATCAATTTTGATGTGGTGGCTGTGAATTTGGACCAGAAGCAACCCGGTTTCCCTGAGGACGTGTTACCACGTTATTTAGAAGAGAATAATATTCCCTACTATATCTTAGAAAAAGACACCTACAGCATCACCAAACGTTTAACGCCTGAAGGCAAAACCTACTGTGCAGTCTGTTCACGCTTACGCCGTGGCTCTTTATACGGCTTTGCGCAAGAAATTGGCGCGACCAAAGTGGCGTTGGGGCATCACCGTGATGATATCTTGGCGACCTTCTTCTTGAACTTATTCCATGGCGGCAGCTTAAAGGCGATGCCACCTAAACTGTTATCGTCAGATAAAAAGAACATCTTGATTCGCCCACTGGCTTATGTGGAAGAAAAAGACATCATTAAATATGCTGAAATGCGTCAGTTCCCGATTATTCCGTGTAACTTGTGTGGTTCTCAGGAAAATCTGCAACGTGCCATGTTAAATGACATGTTGCGTGAGTGGGATAAAGCACATCCAAAGCGTCTACACAGTATTTTTGGCGCTTTGCAGAATGTTTCGCCATCGCAGTTGGCAGATCGTGAGTTATTCGATTTTGAAGCGTTAGATAGCGAACGTGAATTCGACTTTAAAGGTGAAAGTTGTTCAACGGAAGATGAACCGGAGAACAAACGCATTAACATGGTTAATCTTGGCTTTGCAGCAGACTAATTTTGTCAGTTAGGCCAATGCAAAACACCAATCAACGATTGGTGTTTTTTTTATGTGGATGATTTTGATAAACTTTGTATAAGAAATATAAAATATGAACGGTACGTACAAAAAACTTTAGGCACATGTAGGATATACATGCTATAACAATCTCCGAGCATATTTAGCTTCATAATGATGCCGTCTGGATAGGCAGCACACAACGAACAAAGAATTGAGGAAACATCATGCCTGCTTTTTTAACTGATGATTGGTTTTCAACTGTAGAAACATTAACTGCTCAAGCGGGGAATTTGAACCTGCCGCCAGCACTTGCGAATCTTGCAATTAACTTAGTTGTTGCTGACAATGCGGGTAATACCGAATTATCTTTAGATGGTGGCGCAATTAAAAAAGGTTTGTCTTCAAACGCGAAAACAACCTTGAACATGGATGCTGAAACGCTACGTAAAGTGTTCCTTGAGTTTGATATGGCTGCAGCAATGCAAGCGTTCATGACGGGTAAAATAAAAGTTCAAGGCGATATGTCACAGTTGATGGCATTGCAAACGGCCAAGCCAAGCCAAGAGCAAAAAGATTTATTTAAGAAAGTGCTTGAGCAAACGGCTTAAGTGTTCTGAAATAAAAAAAGCTTACCTATATAGGTAAGCTTTTTTTATGCCGATAGAGATGATCTTTTAGATATTGACCAGCTGCGGCGTGGTTTTAATGTGCTCAAGATAAGCCCGGATACGCGTCACATACTGAAGCGCTTGGCGGTAGCGACCATTTTTGGTTTGGTTCTGTTGTAGGTAAGCATACAAATTGAGCCAGTTATTGGGGTCTTTACCTTGTGCCTGAATCCGTTTTTGAATCTGATTCACCGCACCCGGTCCCATATTGTAGGCAACTAATGCATACCAGTTACGGTCAGGGAAGGGGATATCCTCATAGCGACTCAGCATTTGGTCGTAGTACTTAGCACCACCTTGAATGCTTTGCGCAGGATCGGTACGGTTACTCACACCCATGGCTTTGGCTGTGCTATTGGTCAACATCATCAAACCGCGAACACCCGTGGGAGAAACGGAGTTCGGTTTAAGATAAGACTCTTGATAACCAATCGCTGCCAATAAGTGCCAATCTAAATCGTACTTTTGTGCTGTGCTTTTAAAACTGGCCTTATAGATTGGCATACGCTGACGCAAATCGCGTTGAATCGTATTCCAGTTTTCAGGCTTCACGACATTACGGTTGTAAAAAGAGGCCAATTGACCAATTGAACCAGATTGTTTACCACGGCAGACAAATCCACTCGCCGTTTGCGTCAATGGATCATTCGCATGTTTAAACACCCAGTTCAGTTCAGTATTGAGGCCATTTTTACGTAAAACGTTTAAATCACCACAAGTTGCAGAAAAGGTTGCGAGACTTTTTTGTTCAATCGTTTGAACACTTGCCGTCGTCATTGCAAAATTTGCTTTGCCCTGTGCTACCCATTTCAGTGCTGTAGCATTATCGGAGACGGTTTTGAAGTCTAGCTTTACATTTAAGCTGTCTGCATAGTTACGTGCAAGGTCATAACCAAAACCATGCAAATGCTGACCATCTTTAAAAACGGTCGTTGGGTTTTCCACTGAAACGACAGTCAATTTATTATGATTGACGACGTTATCATATTGGTAGGTCTTACTTGCATTAATACTATGAAATGGAATTAACAAAGTACTTAAAGCAAGGGCTTTCAACGGGAGAGAGAAAGTTAATGAATTAAGGCAAAGCCTCGATCCAGAAGTTGAACTACTGTGCATGTTGTCTCCGCTACAAGTAATTTATGCCCTAGAACGCAAAGGCAAAAACATGCCTTAAAACGAGTTCAAGTTGTCTAAATTCAATAAGAGGTTGGGCATTCATGACGTCATTCAAAATGACATGGGATTAAGAAGATTATGTAGAAAAACTACATAGATTAAAAAATAGGCAACTAATTTAAGATGTGCGCATAATATATAGCAATTTTAAAAGTGTCAAATTTTGTGCAATATTTTTTTGAAAAATGTAACATAACGATTTAATTTAATTCAGGAATTTATTTTATAAACTTCTGTTATGGAGAAATAAGGGATAAAATAATCCTTTGTTGTAAATCAATAAGCAGATTTAGACGGCATTCATCATGAAATCAAACTTAATTACACGTGCAGGTCACGACAAATTGGTGGCGGAATTAAAGCAGCTTTGGCATGAAGAACGCCCTGAAATTACCAAGAAAGTAAACTGGGCGGCAAGCCTTGGCGACCGTAGTGAAAACGCGGATTATCAGTACAACAAACAGATCTTACGTAAGATTGATCGACGAGTTCGCTACTTGGGAAAACGCCTCGAAGAACTTCGTATTATCGACTTTTCTGAAGAGCAGGCTGGCAAGATTTATTTTGGCGCTTGGGTCGAAATTGAAAATGATGCAGGGGAACAAAAAACCTTACGCATCGTCGGGGTGGACGAAATTTACGATCATCACCCGCAGCACATCTCCATCGACTCGCCGATGGCACGTGCTTTACTCTCCAAACAAGTCGATGATGAAATTGAAGTGTTGACGCCAACTGGAAAAAAACACTGGTACGTCAATTCAATTCGTTATGACATACCTGAAAGTTCAGAGAACTAAAAGATTTTGTTTTAATTTTAGCCACTTGGTGTGATTTTTGAAGAAAAGTATTTGCCAAGTAGATTGAATGTTTATATGATGTCGCCCATGGAAGCGTGGCAGAGCGGTTTAATGCACCGGTCTTGAAAACCGACGAGGGTGTGAGTCCTCCGTGAGTTCGAATCTCACCGCTTCCGCCAAATTCAAAAACCCTGACTAAGTCAGGGTTTTTTTTATGCCTTTTTTAAAGTTAATTTTTAAAAGATGCCAGAGTTATTGATCAATTTTCCATCCTATAGAGGCTGTAAATTTAATATCTTATTGAGATTGAACGTTTTTTAGCTGAATAGTGGCTTTTTGAAGGCCGTGAGATGAAAAATATTTGCCAAAAAATATTTTTATTTATATGATAGCGCCCATGGAAGCGTGGCAGAGCGGTTTAATGCACCGGTCTTGAAAACCGACGAGGGTGTGAGTCCTCCGTGAGTTCGAATCTCACCGCTTCCGCCAAATTATTTTTAAATACAAATTAAAACTAATCATTAATCGATAACCCAAGTTTAAGTTGGGCCATTGCGGCAAGTAGTGTGGGGAACACCACATAGATCGGCAGTGATCAAATTCTAAAAAAAGCAGTCAGACCTTTTCTTGCTGCTTTTTTTATTTAAGGCATTTAAGCCTTTTTTATAACTATTTAGCTATATTGAGCTGTCTAACTCGATCCCTTTTTAGATTCATTATTCGTTTCAGACAAGCAGTTATAGAGACTATGCAGTTGTACTGTGTAGAAGTCATTTCTGTAGATCAGTTTTTTAATTTCATCTGAGCGGTTTTTAGCATCCTTCGTTTGGTTTATCTAGCAACTCCTTACATATAAGTTGGAACTACATATGCCGTGTAAAAGTATAGAGCGATAGTTCCGTTTCGCTTTTTATCCACCGCCATTGCGATGGGGCTATTGAAGGGTATTCTCCCGCATTTGATTTATCTGATATTTCCTTCATTAAATAAGCAAAGGTGGCTTGCATATTTTTACAGATTCTATAAATTAGGTAGATCGGTCTATTTAGTTGAGTGTGATGAATACGAAAACTGCAAAACAGAAAATTTTAGATGCAGCTGCGATTTTGTTTTATAACGATGGCATCACCAGTACAGGGATTAACAGCATTACCGATAAGGCCAAAGTTGCCAAAATGTCCTTATATAATAATTTCCCGACCAAGGCTGACTTGATTACCTCTTATATAGAAGCACGGCATCAAGAGTGGTTAGATTTGTATGCGCTTCGAAACCAACAAGCTCATACTCCTATTGATAAAATTGTCGCGGTTTTTGAAGCCTATCAAGACCATGCTGAGTTTGCCTATGAAAAAGGCTTTAGGGGCTGTGGTTTGTTGAATGCTGCTGCTGAGTTCCCAGCGCACAGCGCCGAGCGCTTGGCTGTGAAAGCGCATAAGGATGAAATTGAAAACATTATCTCTACACAGCTTGCCTATATTATTTCGGACGCAGACAAGGTTAAACAAATGGCTTTGTTGTTGTCTTTTATTCTAGAGGGATCGATTGCGCGAGCAGGCTTGGAAAGCTCGAGTGAAAAAGTGCAAGCTGCAACAGCGATGGTGAAAACACTTTTAGCACAGGAAATCAGCACGTGAATCAGTCTGTTTCTGTAGTACCAAATTATGGTTTTATTGCAGTGCTGTTCGCTGCTTTTCTATGGGGAACGACGGGCACAGTCGCATCTTTTGCACCTAACTTGAGTCCTTTGGCGGTTGGCGCTGCGGCAATGGGCGGTGGTGGACTGTTACAGGCACTTTTGGCGCGAAAAAGTATTATCTACCATCTGGTACATGTCAAAGCCAATGCAGTGATGCTCGGTGTAGGTGTAATTGCGGTTTTTATTTATCCGTTGGCCTTTTATTCATCTATTCACTATGCAGGCATCACCATTGGGACAGTCGTGTCGATTGGTACGGCGCCTTTATTTACTGCACTTTTAGAAAGGGTGTTTGACCGAAAAGCACTTTCAATGACATGGCTGATGAGTTTTATCTTGGGGGTGACGGGCGTTGCGCTACTTTCACTCGGGGAATCACATGCAGTGTCAACCACGGAAAATCTATCCCAAAACCGACCAATGTTGGGTATTGCTTTAGGGGCGGTTGCGGGATTGACCTATGCTTTATATTCTTGGGCGGCAAAACGAATGATTGACCAAGGAATGGATGCAAAAGCGTCTATGGAGCTCATCTTCGGACTTGGCTCTTTATTATTACTTCCGACTTTATGGATAACGGGTTCAAACTTGTTTGAAGAAAACATCAACCTTTATGTCGTGGGTTATATGATGTTGATTCCAATGTTTTTGGGCTATGTTTTATTTGGATATGGCTTAAAAACTGTGCCTGCCAGTAAAGCCATTACTTTGACATTGTTTGAACCTTTGGTTACTGCTGTTTTTGCAATCCTGTTGGTGGGAGAACAACTTGCACCAATCGGTTGGATTGGGATGGTTTTAATTTCAATCTGCTTAGCATTACTCACCAAAGCAAAGTAAATTTTCTGATTGGGTCGTTTCATACATGATGATACATAAACAAGAAACAGCACTTTTCGCAGCCGTATTGTCTTTAATTTCAGTACAAGTGGGTGCCGCGTTTGCAAAAATGCTTTTTCCCATCCTCGGAGCTGAAACGGTCGCTTTGGTGCGTTTAGGTTTATCCGCAGTCTTTTTATGGATTGTGTTTCAGCCATGGAAAACTTTTCGTCAAAACAGCATGGAATGGAAAGATCTCTTTTGTTATGGCGTGATTTTAAGCTTGATGAATTTACTTATTTATAAAGCCTTTTCCTATATGTCGGTCGGGATCGCGATTTCAATTGAGGTCTTAGGGCCTTTGGCTGTGGCTATTTTTATGTCACGAAATAAATCGGACTTTGTCTGGGGTGGCTTATCGCTGATTGGTTTGATCTTATTTCCCTTAGGGAAGGCGGATAATAACTTTAGCTATATTGGCATGTTATATGCGCTTGGTGCAGCCATCTGCTGGGGACTGTATATTATTTATGGCACCAAAGTGGCCAAAGGCGGCAGTAACACGGTAGCAATCGGCATGATGATTGCGACGCTATGTATTGTTCCTTTTGGAATATCTAATGTTGGACAGGCTTTCAGTACATATGGGGTAGTCGGTCTATGCATCGTGGTGTCATTGCTGTCGAGTTGTATTCCATTTTTACTGGATATTTTTGCAATGAAGCGTTTGTCACCCAAAATATTTGGGGTGTTGTTAAGTGCTTCACCAATCGTCAGTGCATTGGCGGGGTGGCTTATTTTAGGTGAAAATTTAAACCTTTATCAAATGACAGGGGTGTCAATTATCATGGCATCGTGTGCAGGGTTCTTCTATTGTTCTTATCAAAAGACAGTTATCGCTCAAACATGTTTAGACTAAGTTTGTTTATTGAAACTGAAGTAGGGTAGTACTGCATATAAGTGCCATGATTTATAACCTGATATAAGGTAAAGATTGATGTCTAGTGGGACTAAGCATCAATCTTGTTTCAGTGAAATTGGCTATACACCTTAAATCCTTAGAGGTATTTAAGAATGCGAATGTGCTTGTTTTTATGTTTAAAGGCTGAGAATTTCAACATCAACGGATAGAGAGCTACAGTTAAAATAATCGAAATGAGCCAGAGAGTGGAGACATGATCGACGCCGAAGTATTCGCCATGGTTCGTGCCAAACAGTGCGACCGCAATGAGATAGAGGGCTTTCAGCACATATAAGTGTACGATATAGAAGAACATCGGCACGGAACCAAAGACAATCAAGGGTTTGACCCAAGGTTTACTTTCAACCTTTTGAAGTAACACTAATAGGATTAAGCCTAGTCCGACATTCCATAAAATAAACAGCAGCGATGGCGGATACTTGGTCAGGTTCATAAAACTCATAACGGTTTCAGTGCTGGTCGGCATGACTGACCATGCTTGGTCGCCATAGAGATTGATCATTCTTAAAACGATAAATAAACTGATACTGGCAAGCCCGAAACCTAACAAGATTTGATTTCTTTTCGCGACAGCATGTGTGCTGTTAAATACAGTATGACCGATGCAATAGCCAAGGGTAATCACCCCAATCCAAGGCAGTACTGGGTAAGAGGTTCTAAAGCGAATCAGATCTCCAGATTCGATCCAACCACGTTCATGCAAAATAAACCACAGATTTTGCAGGATAGGTATTTGTGAAAATGACACTTGATCCAGTGCATTATGTCCAAAAATAATGCTGAGACTGATCACCCAGAGCCATTTTTGTGATAGCCCAATCAAGCCTGCTAAAGCCACCATACTGAGACCAATGGCCCAAATTACTTGTAAATAGATGACATCGGGCGGGAACTGTCCAGTCCAAGCGAAGTTGATAATGATCAGTTCGAGAAAAATCAGAAATAGACCGCGCTTGAGTAAAAATTCACGGGTCATTTGAATACTGTTGTTTTTTGCTTGGTAAAGATAAGCCGATAAGCCTGTTAAAACCACAAAAACAGGGGCACATAAGTGAGCCAAGATCCGACTAAAGAAAAGGGATTCTTCGGTTCCTGGAATCAGCATCGGGTCGGGGACTTGCTGGTGCAGATAAAAAGTTTCTCTGACATGATCGACCATCATAATCAGAATAACCAATCCTCTGAGGGCGTCAATCGCTTGTAAACGTTGTGAAGGTGTAGACATAAGATGAATTGAAAATTAGCGTTATGGTATAATGTAACATTTATTTCAGTCATTTATATCTAAAATTTAATCAGTAAAATTTATATGTAATCCAATGGTTCGAGATGAAGTATCGAAAAGATGCATTATTTTATAGACGACCGGTCTATTATTAATTTATAGTATGGATATGAAACGATCAGATAAAAGTGAAGCAACACGACTACACATTTTAAATAGCAGTTTTCAACTGGTGTTACATAAAGGTTTTGTCGGAGTGGGCTTACAGGAAATTCTAAAGAATTGTGATGTGCCAAAAGGTTCATTCTATTATTACTTTGCTTCTAAAGAGGCTTTCGGCTGTGCGCTACTCCAGCAGTATCTGGCCGACTATAAGGTCAAAATCGATCAGCTGATACAGCAAGAACAGCGAAGCGCCTATGCAAGTCTCGTTGCACTTTGGCAAGCATGGATTGATAACCCATCACATATTGAAAGTGGAGTTGAACATCATAGCGATGGGGGATGGGCGGAGAATTGTTTGATCGTCAAATTGGCAGCAGAAGTCTCAGATTTATCTGAAGATATGCGTCAGATTTTGAACTTTGGGGTGCGTAAGTTAACAGAACGTATTTCGGGTCTAATCAAAGCAGGGCAGCAAGACGGTTCAATTCCAGCGCATATTGATGCTGAAAAAATGGCACAGACGATGTATCAACTGTGGTTGGGAGCAGCTTTATTGGCAAGACTGGCCCGAGATAAGCAGCCTCTTTACCTTGCTTTGGAAACCACCCAACAACTATTACAACCGATAAAGGAATAGCAAATGCAAAGTATTATTCATCACCATTTTGGTGAACCTGTTGACGTCTTGGAAGCTGCGGATATGCTGCAACCTGAACCGAAAGCGGGTGAAGTGCGTATTCAAATGATTCTATCGCCAATGCATAACCATGACGTGTGGACAGTGCGTGGTAGTTATGGTTATAAGCCAACACTGCCTGCAATTGGTGGCAGTGAAGCTGTGGGTGTAATTGATGCTCTGGGTGAGGGGGTACAAGGCGTATCGATAGGGCAGCGTGTAGCGGTTGCAGGAATTCATGGTAGTTGGGCTGAGTATTTTATTGCGCCAGCGCATGGCGTTGTGCCTTTAACTGATGCGATTGATGATGAAACGGCAGCGCAGTTGATTGGGATGCCGATCAGTGCACTGATGCTTTTAGATTTTATCGACTTGCCGGCAGATTCTTGGTTGATTCAGAACACTGCCAATGGTGCGGTGGGTAAAACCGTGGCAATGATTGCAAAAGCGCGTGGTCAAAAGGTGATTCATTTGGTTCGCCGTACTGAGGCTGTAACTGAAATGCAAGCCTTAGGCATTCAAAATGTGGTGGCAACAGACCAAGCCGATTGGAAGGAACAAGTCAAAGCGATTCATGCAGATCAGCCACTGATTGCGGGTGTAGACTCCATTGGTGGTCAGGCCAGTGGTGAAATGTTGGCTTTACTGAGTGAAAATAGTCTATTGGTTTCATTTGGTAGCATGACGGGTGAGACCATGCAGATTTCTTCGGGAGATCTGATTTTTAAACAAGCTACAGTTAAAGGTTTTTGGGCGAGTGTGGTGAATAAGCAATTGTCTGCTGAACGCAAAAAGGCGTTAATTGTGGAGTTATTGACGCTTGCTGCACAGAAAAAATTACTGCTGCCTGTTGAAGGTATCTTCAGCTTTGCACAAATTAAAGATGCTGCACTGAAAGCGACGCAAGGCGCACGTCAGGGTAAAGTACTTTTGAAACCCTAATAGTTTCGACCTAGATCAGTTGTGAAGCTGATCTAGCATCATTCATCAAAAATAAGGATAAAGCGTATGATGGGACAAATTTTGATTGCTTTAATTGCACTGTTGCATGTGTATATTTTAGTTTTAGAGATGTTTTTATGGGATAAGCCCTATGGTTTAAAAGCCTTTGGTAATACGCCCGAAAAAGCACAACTGACCAAAGTCATGGCGCAAAATCAGGGTTTATACAATGGTTTCTTGGCTGCAGGTCTATTTTGGGCATTATGTGCACCTGAAACTTATGCACTGCCACTGGCCAATTTCTTTTTAGGCTGCATTTTGGTTGCTGGGATTTATGGTGGGCTGACCGCCAGTAAGAAAATTATCTACATCCAAGCCTTACCTGCTGCTGTAGCGTTACTTGCGGTGAATTTTCTCTAAGCTAAAGGAAAAAACTGCTTGAGTTCTACATTAAAAAAGCCAACGTCGAGACGTTGGCTTTTTATTGTGAGTGATGACTTATTTGACTTCAGGCAAATCAAACCAAATCACTTGTGCATCTTGCAAGGCTTTAACCTCGCTTGCTTCTAAGAACGCAATTGCGTCACCTGCATGAAGGGTGTGTTCTGCAACTTGGATTGAACCTGAAATTACATGCACATAGTTAATATGCTGTGTAGCTTTAACTTCTAGCATTTGATCTTTTTCAATCACAGCGGTTTTGACTTCGGCATCTTGACGGATATGCATTGCAGCATTGTTATTTGGACCACAAATCATATGCCATTGATTTGGCTGCTTATGCGGATCAAGACGGATCTGTTGATAGGTTGGCGCTGCATTTCTTTGATTTGGGGTAATCCAAATTTGTAGCAAATGTACTGGCTCATCACCCTGATTCATTTCGCTGTGCTGTACACCTGTACCTGCACTCATCAGTTGCCATTCACCTGCAGAAATACCGCCATGGTTGCCCATGCTGTCTTTATGGGTGATGGTACCTTTGAGTACACAGGTCAAGATTTCCATATTGTCATGGGGGTGTTGCCCGAAACCTTGATGACCCGCGACCAAGTCATCATTGATAACACGTAAAGCACTTACGCCCATATATTTAGGGTTATACCAACTGCCAAAAGAAAAGCTGTGTTTAGACTCTAGCCAACCGATATTGACATGACCACGGTCTTGACTGCGATGAATGAAAGCATCCATTTTGAACTCCAATCTTATTTTTAATCTATGGAGTAATTTTAACGTTTTATATTTATCCCTAAAACAGTGAATTTGCAATGTTGCGTTTCAATATTGAAATGATTAAACGCAACATTGCAGACTTAGTCTAAATCACAATACTGTATGCGGAAATCTTTCCAGACGTAGTTTTTGCCTTGCGCATATTCAGCTAAAAATTGTTGATGTAGCTTCGGCTGCTGTTGCATCCAGTCATTGCCCCATTTCATACCAAGTGGAGGTGCTTTGTCTTTAAAAACAAAATAGTCATCGAGGCAAGTACTGCTTTCAACGGAGAGTGGTACATCTTGATCATCGAGATAATTTTCATAGTTAATCGAGTTGGGTGGATTCTTTAAGAACACTTTGTCACTGGCGGTGAGCAGAATTTTCTGTTCAAAGTGCTTCAATTGACCTTGTCTGTATTCATAGCGGGTTTCAATATTATAAGGATGCACGGTTTGGTAGTCGCCTGGAGACTTGGTGCTGTATTCCAGTATTGCATTATTATAATCTGATAAGTCTTCATCCCATTTGGGGCCAAAACTCATCCCATCTTCAATGGTAGGAGCCACAAATTGCACGCGGTGGAGCTGTTTGCCATCATTGTCGATTTCAATAATTTCATAGCTGTATCGGTAGCGATTGTTGGCATAGATGGAGTTAATGGCCGCATTGGCTTTTAACTCCGTAGGGGTATAGGCATAGCGAGTACGAAAAATCAGTGTGAGATGCTTAGCGACGGGCATAATCGAAAACAGCTCATGATCTTTGACGGTGTTGTTGAGTTGGGGCTGTAGGGTGATTTTTTCTCGATTTTCAGCATAAGCCCCGCCTATCGAAAAAACTGCCGAGTGGGGCGAGTTTAAATAAAGCTGTTTAGGCTTTTGCCCTGTTCGGATCGCGTAATAGTGAATCGGAGATTTACCTGCGATGACATAATAGCGTGCATTCAAAAGTGGTTCTCTGAGACTGTCTTGCTCTGGAATGTATTGGGGATGGCGGATTTTTTCATGATCATCCAGATTGTCATATGGATGGTCAGATTCCACCGCATAAGCAGAAGCATCCACGCTGGTCACGATTTCTTCATCTAATTCGGCAAAGCTATAAGGTGAGAAAGATAGTAAGCAGGCCACGGGCAGTATTATTTTTAAAGTATTCATCGTCATTTTTATATTGTTGTAATTGAAAAAAAGGTGCTCTCAAGAGAACACCTTCTATAGCGTAAATGCCTTAGAAAGCCAATTATTCTAAGAATTTAACCGTTACACCTGACTTCACTTTTTTGCCAAGATCATTGGCATCCCAGTTGGTCAAACGGATACAACCGTGTGATGCTGTTTTAGAAATAGCAGAAGGGTTTGGTGTACCGTGGATACCAAATGATTTTTTGCTTAAACCAATCCAGATATTCCCTACAGGACCATTCGGACCCGGTGGTAGAGAAAGTGGTTTTAAGTTTTTGCCCTGTACAAAGTTACTTGGTGAGTAGCTATACCAAGGATTTGGCGCAACACCAGTGACTTTATAAGTACCCGTTGGAGACGGAGTATCTGAGCTACCAATGGTTGCAGGGAAAGAACCGATCATTTGGTTGCGGCTGTTAAATAAATACAGCTGTTTTGCACCTTTGTGCGCAACGATCAAATGAATGTCTTCTGGCACTTCATTGCGGATATTGGCCACAATAATTTTTTCGCCCGCTTTTTTGAAGGTCGCTTTTGGATTTAACTTCTGTAAGAAGTCTTCATCCATATGAAACTTTTCACCCAACATTTCAGTTACGCGAGTGTAATACAAACCTTTCATTTTGGATTGTAGTGCATAATCGCGTGGAATTGATGCGGCATAAGGACCTTTTAGGTCTGCTTCAGTAATGGTGTATTCAATAAATGCAGGCTTAGAACCTTGGCTTGCCAGTAGGGCATCCCAAGTTTCTTTGGTTAAAGTGCCTGTTGCTTTTAAACCGCTCATTTGCTGGAACGAGGCAATGGCTTTGAGGGTATTTTTACCGCTCATGCCATCAATTGCACCTGGAGACGCATGCGCATTATTCAGCATCACGTGAGCACGTGCATAGACAGGAAATTGGCCTTTACCAATGTTGTCAAACCATTCTGCACTGTTTAGACCATTTAATGTCCACGATGCTTTTGCTGCAGCAGGATTGGTCGTCGTGGTGGTTGGTACAGTGGTGGTTTTGCTTGGTGCAGCACCAACGTCAGCTGTTTTATCTTCAGATCGTTCAAGTTGATCTAAAGTTTGCGAAGCTTGGTTTAAGTCTGCTTGTTCTTTTGCTGTAATTTGGCTGTTTGCAACCGTAGTAGAAGCTGAAGCGACATCTGTTGCTAAAGGATCAATAGGATCTTGAACTGAAGTATCAATGATCTTTTTTGGCGTCAAGGGTTGTTCAGTAGTAGATGCAGCAAACGCTGTACCAGCAAGAATGCAACTTAAACTCATCGCGAGTATTGTGCGAACGAACATGTAATTCAACCTTAAGAATTATTCATTTACAAAGTAAAAACTAGTGAAGTATTACAGAAAAAAGATGGAGATGCAGTATTTGTTTTGTGTAAATATTCGTTTGCATCTTTGTCCTGATCGAATTTTAGTGTTATGAGAAGTTATTAAAAATTCGACCTTTTTGTTATGATGGTGAGCAAATTTAATTGAGATGGGAAAGTAAATGACGACGCTTAAAAATGATCGTTTTCTACGTGCTTTATTACGTGAACCTGTAGATACCACACCCGTCTGGATGATGCGTCAAGCAGGGCGTTATTTACCTGAATATCGTGCAACCCGTGCTCAAGCGGGTGATTTCCTTTCGCTGTGTAAAAATAACGAATTTGCTTGTGAAGTGACTTTACAACCTTTACGTCGTTATGAGCTCGACGCTGCCATTTTATTTTCAGATATTTTAACTGTGCCCGATGCTTTGGGTTTAGGGCTTTATTTTGAAGCTGGGGAAGGGCCTAAATTTCATAAAACGGTTCGTACTGAACAAGATGTGGCGAATTTACCTAAGTTTAATGCTGCATCTGATCTCGACTATGTGATGAATGCAGTCAAGACGATTCGTTCAGCCTTAGGTGGACAAGTGCCATTAATTGGCTTTTCGGGCAGTCCTTGGACGCTGGCAACTTATATGGTTGAAGGTGGTTCGAGCAAAGATTTCCGTTTCACCAAGCAAATGATGTATGCGCAACCCGAAGTTTTACATGCGCTACTCGATCGTTTGGCTGATGCAGTAATTGACTATCTGAATGCGCAAATTGATGCAGGTGCTCAAGCCGTACAGATTTTTGACAGCTGGGGCGGGGCATTGGCGCACCGTGAATATTTAGAATTTTCTTTAAAATACATGCAAAAAATTGTTGCAGGTTTAAAACGTGAAAATGAAGGACGTAAAGTTCCAGTCATTTTATTCACCAAAGGTGGCGGTCAGTGGCTAGAGCCGATGGTGGCAACAGGAGCTGATGCTTTTGGTCTAGATTGGACGACACCATTAAATGTAGCTCGTCAAACGGTGGCTGGCCGTGCGGCACTGCAAGGCAACTTAGACCCTGCAACATTATATGGTTCGCATGACACCATTGTGAAAGCCACCAAAGCCATGCTAGATGACGCTTATGCAGGCGGTGAGAAAACGGGTTATGTTGCAAACTTAGGTCACGGTATTACCCAGTGGGTTGATCCTGAAAATCCGAAAGCCTTTATTGATACTGTGCATGAATACAGTGCCAAATATCTCTAAGTTTCACAGCTTCAATTCAATTAGGGTTCATGCGTGATCACGATTTTAAAATCATGTTTTGAGTTCTCATCTAAGGCAGCTTCGGCTGCCTTATTTGGGATATTACTGTTATTGGCTTTTGCGTTCACAGCCAGTATGGGGAGTCAGGAATATTTCGGTTTTTTCCGTTATGACTATCTACTGTTTTATGCCGTACTGATTCAAGTTTGTCTGCTCTATTTAAAACTTGAGTCTTGGGCAGAAGCTAAAGTGATTGCGCTATTTCACGTGATGGCAATGGTGATGGAAATCTTTTTGACCCATCCGCAAATTGCATCTTGGCAGTATCCGCATCCCGCCGTGTTTAAAATTTTAACAGTGCCGTTGTTTGCAGGTTTTATGTATTCGGCTGTGGGCAGTTTTTTTGCGCGCTCATTGCGTCTTTATCAGGTTTCTTTTGAGCACTTGCCCCGTTTCTCCGCCATGCTGACATTGGCGGTGTTGTCTTATATCAACTTTATGTCCAAATTTTTTGTTCCCGATATTCGCTATCTTTTGTTTGCATGGAGTGTAGCGCTGTTTTGGAAAACCAAGATTGGCTTTGAATTGCAGCAGCATCGTTTTCAACTACCGATGTTACCCGTACTTTTACTGTTGGCTTTTATTATTTGGATTGCGGAAAATATTAGTACGTTTTACCAAATCTGGTTGTACCCAAGTCAAGTCGATGCATGGCATATGGTCGGTTGGGGTAAGTTAGGTTCTTGGTATTTATTGCTACTGCTCAGTCTGGTGTTGGTGCTAAAAATTTTAGGGAAACGAGACCTACGTGGCAGTTGGTCCTTATACCGCTAAAGCACATTTTTAAATATTCACTTCACTTTAGTAGAAATTGTTTTGCGTTATGCGCTTGTTACCGCTATCTTACAAGGGTGTAGCTCAAAATACACACAATAGGAACAATAAAAATACTCGGAGATAATCGAGTCTGGAGAAACCTTATGTTGAAAAAAATAGCATTGGCTGCGGTTTTGGCTGTTGGTTCTACCGCTACATTTGCAGATAATGACGTCGGTTGTGGTATTGGTTCACAAATCTGGGCTGGCCAGTCTGGTAAAGTCGCTAAAATTTTAGCGGGTACAACAAACGGTATTTTTGCTAATCAACTTTTCGGTATTACCTTTGGTACCTTAGGTTGTAGTGGTACAGGTACAGTGACTGCTCAGGCAGTAACATTTACCAACGAAAATGCGGAAGCATTGGCGCGTGATATGGCAGTCGGTGAGGGCGAAAGTCTAAATGTACTGGCTGAATTACTGAACATCCAGTCTGAAGATAAAGCACGTTTCTTTGAAGTGTCTAAACAAAACTTCGCAAAAATCTATTCAGCTGAAAACCAAGATGCGCTTCAAGTATTAGCATCTTTACAAGCAGTCATGGCAACGGATAGCGTATTAAAAGCATACGTTTAATTGCACCATAAAACCCTGCCATTCAGGCAGGGTTTTTCATATCTAAAAAAGAAGAATAGCTAACACTGCATGAAATCTGTTGTCCTCCTCTTTAGTGTGCTATTCAGCACCAGCATCTTTGCTCAAGCACCTAGCTCAGCAGAGTTTTATATTGAAAAAGCACAGCAGCTGAAGCTAGCCTCAAATGTGACTTGGCAACGTTTGATGTATGCCAATGCTTCAGGACAAAGTGAAGTCACCTACCGTCCGTTTTTTTATAGTGAACACGGAAAAATCCAGCTCAAACAAGAGCTTGATGCCAATATTGCTGCACTTTTTACCCCAGCCGCAGCCAATCAATCGATTCAGTGTCGCTTTCCAGCACGTTCAAAATGGCTTATAGGACAACTGAATATTGCATCAAAGCAACTGCCTAAAGTCTCATGCCCTGAGCTGGATGAGTGGCTTGGGCAAATTAAACCTTATAAGGCGACTTTAATTTACGCCACGGACTTTATGGGCAATCCCAGTTCGATGTTTGGGCATACACTGTTAAGGCTCGATCCTAAAGACCAAAAACAGCTGAACTTAGTTTCTTATGCCGTGAATTATGCAGCAACAGTGGCCAATAGCGACAGCTTTTCTTTTGCATGGAAGGGCTTAACGGGGCAGTACCCAGGTGAGTACTCACTCATGCCGTACTATCGAAAAGTGAAAGAATATGGTGATTTGGAAAGCCGCGATTTGTGGGAGTATGAGTTAGCTCTGACGCCAGAAGAAACCAAAACTATGGTTGAGCATATTTGGGAACTTAAGCATGTGCAATTTCCTTACTATTTTATCAGTGATAACTGTGCCTATCGTTTACTGGGTTTAATTGATTTGGTTCGGCCAGAGGTCAACCTACAAAAACAATTTAAAACTGCTGCGATTCCTGTTGAGACCATTAAGGCGGTCGATGAAAACCATCTAATAGCAGAGAGTGTTTACCGTCCAGCTTTAGAAACCCAGTTGTTGGCACAAGCCAAACAACACGGTCAATCTTTGGCAGTTGTGGCGCATCAGGTTGCGCAACTTGAACCTGCCCAAATGCAAGACTATTTGAATCGCTATACGTTGGTGGATCAGGCACGTATTTTAGAAATGGCCTATGACCATGTGTATTTACAGTTAATTGCACAAAAGATTGCGGCAGAAGACGCCCAACCGCGTATTCGACAACTGCTGGGTTTACGGAGTCAGATTGACTTGGAAAAGCAGCGTCAAGTGGTCGAAGCGCCAAAAGTAGATCCTGTAAAAGGTCATCATGCGCGAACCGTTCAGCTTGAAGCAGGTGAAGTACAAGGAGACTCTTATTTCAGGCTGAGTCATCGTCAGGCCTATCATGACTTGATTGACCCGCAAGGCGGCTTTCGTTTGGGTACACAGCTTAAGTTTCTAGAAGGCAGTCTCGAATACCGTGATGATCGACTAAAACTGCAAGAACTAAATGTGCTGGAGGTCAATGCCTACAGTCCACTGACTGCCTTTAAAACACCATTAAGCTGGGGTTTTAACATGGGTTGGCAACAAGAGGCACTAGATCGAGATGGTACATTTAGTGAACAGGATCAACACGGCGTATTCAATCTATCCAGTCAGTTTGGCTATAGTGTGGCAGATCAAGAGCGTCAACATTTATGCTATGCACAATTGCAAAATCATATTCAAGCAGGCAAAGCTTTAGACCGAGGTTGGCGCGTGGGACTTGGGCCAACGGTTGGCTGTCAGAACATTTGGAGCGAACATGTCAATAGTTTGGTACAAGTAGAGCTGCCATATTGGGAAGATAGCCATCAATGGCAGGTCAGATTGAATACTCAGTTTCAATATTTATTCAATCAGCAAAATGCGTTGAGGTTTCATTGGCAGTATCAACAGCAAAAAGGCAAAGATTGGGATCAGATGGGTCTGAGTTATCTCCATTTTTTTTAGTTCGATCCTCTTTTCAACGCCCCATTAATGGGGCTTTTTTTATGAAAGTAATTGCTGTTAAAACAACCAAACGTGAGCCTTACTTTTTATAAAGCGCTGAAAATGAAAGCTGATGGTGAAAATAAGTATTGAAATTTGTTATATTAATCACATAAATGTCTAGTAAGTCTCAAAAATATATAAATAGGTAAGTTTTATGAATGATGAATGCATGGCTAAATTGGCCGAGCAATGGGGGAAAATTTGCCAACATTATTCAGTGAATGATCACGTTAAAGCGCAAAATTTTATTCAGCAGCATTCGTCTGTATTGGTTAATGAATTTTATAGCAATATTGTCTTGGAGCCTGAGGCTGCAGATTTTTTTAAAGATGACATCATTCAACAACGTTTAAAAAACAGTTTAAACCAATGGCTCATTGAAAGTTTCGACGTGGCTGTGAATGAAGCTTATTATGCAGCAGTTGAAAAACAACAAAAAGTTGGGCAGGTACATGCGCGGGTGGGTATTCCTTCTTGGTTGATCATGCGCGGTATTCGTGAGATTGAGAACAAGATCTTGGAACTCTTGGCTGAACTTCCGCTAGAAAATAACCACCACATGCTGAGTTATATGCTGCAAATTATGGGCTTTGCCACAGAAATCATGTGCAGATCCTATGAAGCCAATACTGAGCGAAGCCACGAAGTTAAGCATAGCTATCGTTTATTTTCTGCAATGCAAGATGTTGCAGTACAAAAGGATAAGCAGCGCAGTATTTTACTCGACTGGGAAAATGAGTTGATGTTCAAAGTTTTCTCCGAGCATCCGCAGTTACAACACATTGCTTTGTCTAAGTCAGAATTTGGTCTATGGTTTGTGCATAAAGCAGCGTATGCCTTTACGGGTGCAGAGCAGGTGGAGACCATTATCAGGCTAATTCAACAGGTCGATACCCTCAATTTTGAAGTGCTCGACTGTCAGGATCAGGCTCGGAAGGTGGAACGCATTCAAGAAATTCGTGATGTGAACCGACAGATCCAGCATTTGGTCGATCAACTGTTTCAAGTGACTGAATATATAGATTCAGGCAATGACTCTCTGACTCAGCTGTTAAACCGTCGTTATTTAAGTACGATTGTGTCGCGTGAAATTAATTTTGCCCGTAAAAATGATGCAGCACTCAGTCTATTGGCAATCGACGCAGATTATTTCAAACGTATCAATGATAAATATGGGCATACCGCCGGAGACTTGGCACTGCGTTTTATTGCTGAAGTCTTGTTAGATGTAGCGAAGGGCAGTGACTATGCCTTCCGTGTCGGTGGTGAAGAGTTCTTATTGCTGTTGGTCGACAGTGATCTCACGCGTGCCTTACAAATCGCTGAAACAATTCGCATGCGGATACAGGAAACCCCAATTCGTACCGCTCATGGGCAAAGTTTTAGTTTTACCGTCAGTATTGGTTGTACGGTTTATAATGGTCATCCTGACTATCAACGCTTTTTAGACACTGCCGATTCGGCACTCTATGCTGCCAAAAATAAAGGGCGTAACTGTATTCATGTGACTGAAAAAGCCCTGAGTGTTTAAATCTTAGACTTAAACACGAACTGTTCTTAGTCGTTTCAAATCGGTTGTTGAGGTGTTTATGCCTCAACAATCACATAGTATTTTTTAACAGCTTCAACCACTTCAAATGTGCCGATAAAACTCGGTGGAATAATTCCTGCCTGACCTGCTTTGACTTCAATGAAGTCTTGTGTGTGGGCATCATGAATACGGATGGTGCCTTCCATTACTTGAAAGAATTCTTGTTTATTGTCGGCAAATTGAATATTCCATGACCCGACTTCACAGTGCCAAATCCCGCAGCCCATGTGCGGATGCTCATACAGACTATAGGTCTGGCGCTGTGGGTTGCCTTGCACCAAGCGGTCTGGACGTGGAAAATCAATATTGTGTTCGCCTTGGGTCAAACCATGACCTGCTAACCAAATTGCAGACATTGCGTATTCCTCTAAACAAAAAATGAATCGTTCAATGATATATGCATAAAAAAAGCCTCAACAGAGGTTGAGGCTTCATGTTTCAATTAATAGCTTTCAGGGACTGCACTTAAAAACTCGCGACGCTCTTCTTTATTGGTTTTAAAGTCACCAATAAAGGAAACGGTACGTGTAGTCGATTCTTGCTTGCCGACGCCGCGCATCATCATACACATATGTGCAGAATCAATCATAACCGCCACGCCACGTGCACCTGTCACTTCTGCAACCGCTTCTGCAATCTGCTGCGTCAGGTTTTCTTGAATCTGTAGACGACGTGCAAACATTTCGGTAATGCGTGCAAATTTAGAGAGTCCAAGGACATTGCCTTCAGGTAAATACGCAATATGTACGCGACCATAGAAAGGCAATAAATGGTGTTCACAGAGTGAATAAAATTCGATATTTTTAACCAGCACCATTTCACGGTTGTCCGATGGGAACACCGCATTATTGGTCACTTCTTCTAAGCTTTTGCTATAACCAGACGTTAAATACGAAAAAGCTTTAGCAGCACGCATAGGCGTATCGAGGAGACCTGGACGGGTTAGGTCTTCACCAACGGCAGTTAAGATGTTAGCGTAGGATTGCTGCATAGACATAAGACGTGTTCACTTACACTGATATTGAACAAGGACGGCATTGTAGCAGAAAACTATTCCAATGCCTTATTTTGGACAAAAATCCGATTACTGTTTAAACTTTGGGTTCTTTTCAGCACGTTTTAGCAACACTAAAACTGCACCTGTACCACCTTGCATCTCTGGTGCACTTACAAAAGCCAGTACATCGCGGTGTTGACGCAGCCAACCATTCACATATGTTTTTAAAATGGCTTCCGGACCTTTGCCGTGTACAATTTTAATGACATTTTGATTTTCATCTTTGGCCATTTGAATGACTTGTAAAACTGCGACACGGGCTTCTTCAACGGTGCAACCATGCAAGTCGACTGCTTCAAACCAACGGATGTTCCCCGCTTTTAAATCTTCAAATACTTTGTGTTGCAGCGTAGCAATGCGATAACTGAGCGCGGCTTGGCTCGCAACAGGGTTGAGCATCGCTTGAGTATCGGATAGCTCAGTTGCATCGGTATGCATTGGGCCTTCAGCCGCTGCACGTTTTGCTAAAGTTTGTGCATTGATTTTTTTCTTTGGATTTTTTTCTATTTTGGCAATGTTCGCGGTCTCCATTTTTTGGACACCTTGCATTTGTTTTTGAAACAACGCGAAATCATCTTCTGGCTCGGGCGGAGCAACTTGAGCTGGGGCCTCAGACTGTTTGATGGCAGTCGAATGCGGATTGGTGATTTGCTTTTTAAAGTCTTTCAGTAAATTAAACTGTTCTTTAGAAAGCGATGAATCATGTTTGCTCATAGGTTCAGAAAAATACGCAAAATAAGAAATTAGGCGATAATTATAGTCTGATTTTCCCTATATTTGAACTGAATTGCATTCATAGAGATTTGCAAAAAATTGCATGTCAAATGGCTAATAATATTCTGCGGGGTGCTCAAGAGCACTGCTGTTCTGGAAGAACTTAAAATGATTGAACCCGAGCAACCATTCTATCTAGATAGAATGGTTGCTCGGGTTCAGGTTTGGCGTGCTAAGCCAGTCGCGATTTAACTTGCACGTAAGGTACGGATGATTTTATCCAGTTTTTTATCGATTTGGTTACGATAAAGGTCAGGCAAGACCCGCGAAATTTTCGCAAGAATACGTGCTTGAGCACTTGGAATGATCATAAATTGAGAAGAAAAAATGCCGTTGTAAATTTCTTGGCAGGCTTTCTCCACAGGCATACTGCCACCCAATTGCTTTAATGCTGCTGTGACTGGCGAACCGTGTTTACGTTCTTCCGTCACAAGCGGTGTGTCCACTTCGGGTGGGCAAACCACAGCAACATCAATTTTTTGACTACGAAGTTCCATACGCAGTACTTCAGCCAAACCGACGACACCAAATTTAGATGAGCAGTAACCTGTATAACCATAACAACCGACTAAGCCAGCAGCAGAGGCAATAAACACCAGTTTCGGATGTTTACCCTGTTGAACAGCTTGCTTGAGATGCGGTAATGCAGCATGGGCTACATTACGACTACCGACAAGGTTGATATTGATCTGGCGTAAATATTCTTCAGACGTCATGTCTTCAAATGATTTTGCAATCGCAATACCTGCTGAGTTAATGAGCAAATCTGGCATACCAAATGCGGTCACCGCTTCAGCAAATTTTGCCTCCATCGTACTTTCATTTTGTACATCGACTTCAAAACCACAGACAGCAGGAGAACGCTTTTGCAAGTCAATCACCGCTTGTTCAATTCCAACATGGGCAAAGATACACACTTGGAAGTTGTCTTTGAGTAAACGTTTAGTCAACTCAAGGCCGATACCGCTACTGCCGCCTGTCACCCAAGCTGTTTTCATCTTCTTCACATCAATATCCTTTTGAATGTTTCGAATGAGTCTTAAACGACTTCGTCTTGAAGTAGAACATCACCAAATTGTTTACGCAGTTCCGCTTTGACAATTTTACCTGTGCCATTGATTGGCAGGGCATCAACAAAAATCACCACGTCAGGAATCTGCCAGCGGGCAATCTTATTATCAAAGTAAGCCAGCGCTTCTTCTTCAGTCAGTGTTGAGTTTTCCTGTCTTACGGCAATCAAAATTGGGCGCTCATCCCATTTTGGATGACGTGCCGCAATGGCTGCTGCCATACGAATCTCCGGGTGACCCACAGCAATATTTTCGAGTTCAACCGAAGAAATCCATTCACCGCCCGATTTGATCAAATCTTTGGCACGGTCACAGATGGTCATATAACCGTCTGCATCTAGGGTCGCGATATCACCCGTGTCGAACCAACCATCGGCTGTGGTAGCACTTTGCTCTTGGTTGAAATAATGATCGACAATCCAAGGGCCACGAATTTGTAAATTCCCTTGGGTATGGCCATCGTTGGCTAAGACTTGATTGGTGCTTTCATCAACGATACGTAATTCAACACCAAAAGGTGGACGACCTTGGGTTAAGCGTAACTTTTCAAAGTCTTCAGCACTTAAAGTGGCATGTTTGGCTTTCGGTTGGTTCGCTGTCCCGAGTGGGCTGGTCTCAGACATTCCCCATGCATGAATGGTGTCACAAGCATAGTTGTTTTTGAAATCACGAATAATCGACGGTGGGCACGCAGCACCACCCACGATGTTACGCGTCATGCTCTCTAAAGTCGTTCCGCGTTTTTTCGCAGCTGCAAGTAAGCCTTGCCAGATGGTGGGTACACCTAAAGCCACAGTAACTTTATAGCTGTCGATCAGATCAACGAGACTGTCACCATCTAGGTTTGGTCCTGGTAAAACTACACTGGTACCGACCATCGCTGCTGCATATGGCACACCCCATGCATTGACATGGAACATAGGAACGACAGGCATGACTACATCATTTGCAGACAGGTTTAATGCGTCTGGCAAGCTAATCGCCGTGGTGTGGAGTAGGGTAGAACGGTGGCTATACAGTACGTCTTTCGGGTTACCTGTAGTGCCTGAGGTATAACATAAAGAACTAGGGGTTTCTTCGCTGAATTGTGGCCAGCTAAATTCAGCAGATTGGTTTTGAATCAAATCATCATAGAAAATAACATCTGGAAGTGCAGCTAAGATTTTTTCATCATGTGCACCGTAACAGATAAATTTTTCAACGGTTGGTACTTTGCCTTGGATTGCGACAATTAACGGTAGGAAAGTCGAATCAAAGAAAATTGCTTTGTCTTGTGCATCATTAATAATGAACACCAGTTGTTCTGGGAACAAGCGGGGGTTGATGGTGTGGCAAACAAAACCACTCCCTGAAATAGCATACCAAGATTCTAAATGACGATGGTTGTTCCACGCGATCGTTGCAAGACGATCACCTTGCGTAAGATTAAATGACGTAAAAGCATTGGCTAAACGTTTGCTGTTTTGTTGGACTTGTAACCAATTGGTGGTGGTCACTTGACCATTTACTTCGCGTGAAAAAATAGAAGTATCTGCGTGGTACTTTGCTGCATGTTCGATTAAGTTACTAATCAACAAAGATTGGTGCATCATTTTGCCAAACATTTCATTCATCCTTGGTGGCTATTTGTAGAAAAAGGACTTTTAGCTAAAAGTCTTTAAGAATTATTTTTGGCTGAAGTCAACCACTGCGCCAGGTTTGATATAACGTGGCATTTTTTGACCTGTGTGTTCAGCCACGACGTGAAGGGTGCGCTCGATCCAACCAGAGTCCATAATGAACATCAGTGAGTCGTCATCATTTAAGTTGATGTTCGCACCATTAATGACCATGAAACCTTCGGTGCCTTCTTTACTTGAAAAGGTGTGGATAGAACCAGCTGGTTCAAATAAATAGCTGCCAGCCGTTTGAACATCTTCAGGATATTCGACATAATTCCATGAACCTGCTGTTGTATAAAAATGCACAACGCCTGTATGGAAATGTCGTGGTAATATTGTGCCTGCATCAAAACGGGCGAAAAGTACCCACACACCATTGTCTGGGTCTAAAAAGCAAGGGCTTACGTGTACACCTGGTAATGCATTTTTGATTTCACCGTCGCGGTGAGTATTAATGGTTAATAAACGGTCTTGGTGCTTTATAGATTCTGCAATACTCATGACAAACTCCATGTATGTCTTTATTGTAGAGGGCGATACCAGCAACAGGCATCAAAGATTTCCATCTGTTTGAGCATAGCAATGTTTCAATGATCACAAACCACTCGAAAGAATGGAATTCACATTGTTTGATAAATGTGCGAATGAATAGTTTGAAGTTGGGGTGTCTGAAAGGATGATTTTGATGCAATTTCATATTGCCTAACTGTAGTTGCCCGACTAATTTATAAGTGTTTTAGACTGGAGAATGGCATAACATGATTGGTTGAGGATGATGTTGTGCCCAATGCAAAATTCAGGGAAATGAACATTGCAGATGAAGTTGAATAAAAAACGATTGGATGAATATACATGCAAGTGTTGAAGACTAAACTCAGTCGTCCGAGCATGCAAAATGGCAGGGCCATGCACCGTCCCCAACTGTTAAGTCAGATGGTGGACTATTGTCAGTCTTCTTTGGTTTTTATTCACGCCGCGGCGGGTTATGGAAAACCACACTGATGAATCAACTCTCAGAGTCTCTTTTAGCAAAGGGAAAGAAAGTCTGTTGGTTGACCTTGGATGAAGATGACAATGATCCGATTCGACTCTATCAATACTTGCGTTTGGCGCTTTTAGATTTAGAACCGCCGCAGTCCCTCTCTTATGGACAGATCCATAAACAACACATCATTGAGCTGACGCAAAACGTTGCAGAAGTGGATGCTGACACTGTTTTATTTATCGATGAGTTTGAAGCATTAACGAACCCAGAATGTTTAAATATCTTTTGGTGGTTGTACCAGTCTTTACCTGAAAATTGTCATTTGGTGATTGCTTCAAGGGTCAAACCCAACTGGAGTTTCGCGAAAGAATATCTATTGGGGCGTTTAAAGTGGGTTACTGAGTCTCAGCTTAGTATCAAACAGCAAGAAAGCAGTGCGCTCATTCAGTTTTTACAACAACAAAACTTTGACCAGCTTGCTTTAAGCACGGAGCTTGTAGAACAACTGATTGATAAAACTGAAGGCTGGTTTACAGGCATTCAGTTCACCAATTTATATTTGAAAGAACACCAAGATATTCATGGCTTTATTCAAAATTTAAGCGGTGCGCACCATCAGATTGTAAATTACCTCAGTGAGCAGGTTTTTTTACAGCAAGACCCTGAAATTCAGCAATTTTTATTGCAAATTAGTGTACTGAGGAAAATTAATCCAGCTTTGGTTATCGCTTTAACGGGTAATCATGCTGCGCAGCAGATTCTCGATGTCATCAGCCAAAAAGGTTTGTTCATTCAAGCGATAGATGAACAGCGTACGTGGTATCGCGTGCATCATTTATTTCGAGACTTTTTGCAATCGAAGTTTAAGCTTTTACAACCCGATGTATATCAGCAAATGCATCGTAAAGCGGCAGAATGGTTCAAACAACAGCGTTATCTGATGGAGGCGATCTATCACGCTCAACAAGCAGAAGATCAGCAGTTGATTTTGTCATTGCTCAACACGGTGTGTCGTGAACTGATCTTAGAAGGTCGACACTATACCTTGTTGGAGTTGGTCAAACAGATCCCTGATTCTGTCTTGGTGCAAAATCCAAATTTGCTCTATGACATTATTTGGACCTTGGTACTGACGCATCAAGTGACCCTAGCCAATCATTATCTACAGCTCTGGCATAGTGTGGATCAACATGAAACCTTATTACAACATGAGGACCAATTAGGTTTAGCCCCTCTCATTGCTGTTTTAGAAGACAAGTTAGATGTGGCTTATCGCTTAGCGCAACAAAACTTAGCACAACTGCCAAGTACCGTTTATTTTGTCCGTGCTCTACTGATTGGGATTGGGGCTTTACGTCACATTTGTTTGGGGCAAATGAGTGAAGCACGAAAGCTATTACTACAAACGCGCATTATCTATTTGCAAGGTCATAACCTATATGGTTTGGCAATGGTCGATTGTATTGATGCCCTATGTGATTATTTATTAGGAAATTTAACGCTCGCGGCAGAAAAATTTACTCAAGTAGGGCAGAGCGAGGAATATCGTAACTTAGGTTTAGATGAAGACAATCAAGCGGCCATTATGAATATTCTGAGCAGCTTTAAAGCAGACCTATATTATGAAATGAACCAAATGTCGCAAGTCGAAGCTGCATTAATGGACTTTAAGGGCGGCGGTAATCTAGCAATGCCTGATATGGTGATAGTCGGTTATATTTTACAAATGCGACTAGCGACCTTGCATCAAGATCAAAGCGCGATACAAATGTGCTTGCACCAAGCACATACCCGTAGTAGTCAATGGTCATTACCTCGACTCGCACAAACCATACAAGCCTATGCGCAACAATCAAGCCCGCTTTCAGCATTAGCTGATACTGAACAGGCTGCATTTCAGCCGTATTTAAATTTTACGAATTTGCTGCGTGGCGATGATTTAATGCTGGTGCGTCAGCAAATTTTCATGGGGCAAGCCGAGCAAGCCAAAGAATATTTAAGCCAACAGTTAGCATTTTTTAGAATTTATCCGTTACGTTTTGCGCGTGTTCAAATCTTGTTTGCACTGGCCCTGTATCAGTTGAAACAACATGAACAGGCTTTTGAGGCTCTACAACAAGCGCTTGAGACACTCATGCCGACTCAGGCGGTGCGGGTGATTCTAGATGAAGACCCTCTAATTTGGGATATATTAAGTGGCTTAAGTCAGCATTTAAGTCGACAGAAGCAAAAACATACAGCTATGTTACTAGAATATATCCAGCAACTTCAAAAACTCAATCAAGCTGAAAGCAGTGCTGAAGCTTTGATCGGTAGTTCTGGCCTTGAGGCCTTATCGAAACGTGAAATCCAAATTTTAGAAAAATTAAGCCGTGGCTGTACTGATGCTGAAATATCCGAGTCGATCTTTTTGTCCATCAATACGGTGAAATGGCATCTGCGTAAAATCTATAACAAGTTGCAGGTCCGCTCTCGAATGGAAGCGGTGAATGAAACCAAGAAGCAGGGCTTAATTGAGTAATTTGAAATTGAATAAGTTTTGTAGGTGTTACTGTTTAACGAGATCTTCAACAGCTTTTTGAAAGTGCAAATTACAAAGTATTCAGGGTAAGAGCGTGTCTTACCCTGAATGTGCAATTAAAGTGTTTGAGGTGTTCCAAACAGCTCAGTAAAGGCGTGATCTGGGCGTGGCTGTTTCATAAAGCTTTCACCGACCAAGAAAGCATGAATGTCATGCTCTTGCATCATCGCCACATCCGCTGGAGTAGCAATCCCACTTTCAGTGACCAGTAGGCGAGATGGTTCAAGCAGTTTTTTCAAACGAATCGAGGTGTTTAAGTCAACATCAAAGGTTTTTAAGTTGCGGTTATTGACACCCAATACGCAACGCTCAGATAGACGCAAAGCACGTTCAAGCTCTGCTTCATCGTGTACTTCAACCAAGACATCTAAATTGTGTTCAAAAGCTGTTTTCGACATTTCTTCGAGTTGTTGATCGGACAAGCATGCCACAATCAGAAGAATACAGTCAGCATGTAAAGCACGTGCTTCAATCACCCCATAAGGGTCAATCAGAAAGTCTTTGCGTAATGCAGGCAGGGCACAGTGAGAACGTGCAATTTGAATATTCTCATCGGCACCTTGGAAAAAATCGACATCGGTTAAAACCGATAAACATGCAGCACCCGCGGCTTCGTATTGCTGTGCGATTTCAGCAGGATGAAAGTTTTCACGAATGATGCCTTTAGATGGTGATGCTTTCTTAATTTCAGCGATCACACCCGGTTGTTTGCTCAGTAAAGACTTTGCAAAACCACGCACAGGAGTTGCTTCAAATGCCCATTCTTCAACATCTTTATAGCTACGTTGTTTGAGGCGTGCAGCAAACTCTTCCTGCTTGCGATCCACAATTTTGCCTAAAATCGTATTTGCGATATCTACCATGACAAAATCCTGTCTATCAAGCGTCGTATTGTTTAAGGGTTTTGCTGAATTCAGCAAGGATGCTCATCTTTTCTAAGGCTTGTCCGCCGTAGATGATGTCATGTGCTAAAGCCACGCCTTGTTTATAGCTGGTACAAAGTCCAGAGACATACAGACCGGCACCTGCATTTAAAGCAATCATGTTGGCTGCTTTTTCGCCTTTATCAGATTTGTTTTTACCTAAGGCATCTTTAATTAGGCTTAAACTTTCAGCAGAATCTTGAATGATTAAACCTGTTAAAGTTTGCGATTCGATCCCAACATCTTCAGGTTGAATCTCCCATTCGGTGACTTCGCCATTTTTAAGTTCAGCCACATAGGTGCTTGATGCAAGGCTAATTTCATCTAAACCATCTTTAGAATGAACCACCATGACATGTTCTGCGCCCAGTTGTTTCATCACTTCTGCAATAGGAAGGCATAATTCAGTCGAAAACACCCCAATCACTAGACGTTTTACACCAGCCGGATTCGTAAGCGGGCCAAGTAAATTGAAAATACTGCGAATGCCTAATTCACGACGTGGACCAACCGCATACTTCATCGCTTTATGATGATTCGGGGCAAACAAGAAACCTACGCCCATTTCACGAATACAACGTTCAGTTTGTTGCATGTTTAAGTCAAGTTGGATGCCTGCTTGTTCTAACAAGTCTGAGGAACCTGATTTGGTTGAAACACCACGGTTACCATGTTTAGCAATGGTTGCACCTGCCGCTGCAATCACAAAAGCAGATGCAGTCGAGACGTTGAATAAGTTCTGACCGTCACCACCTGTACCGACGATGTCGACCAAATAAGGCACATCACTGACATCAATTTTGATAGCAAACTCGCGCATGACACGAGCCGCTGCGGTAATTTCATCAATACTTTCGCCTTTTAAGCGAAGACCCATCATCAGTGCACCAATTTGGGCATCTGTTGCTTCACCATTCATGATGGTGCGCATGACGTCTTCCATTTGCGGTTGCGTCAACTCAATATTTTTAGTGATGTTATTTAAAGCTTGTTGCATATTCATTTTTCACTACACTCATTTATGCGTAAATTTCTAAAAAGTTCTTAAAGATTTGATGGCCATGCTGACTCAAGATAGATTCAGGGTGAAATTGCACGCCTTCAACGGCAAGCGTCTTATGCTTTACACCCATGATTTCTTCAATTGAGCCATCTGCTTCATTGGTCCAGCAGGTCACTTCTAAGCATTCAGGCAAGCTTTCTTGATCAATCACCAGTGAGTGATAACGCGTTGCTGAAAACGGGGAAGGGAGGTTGCTAAAAATGCCTTTATTCGAGTGGTGCATGTCAGACAGACGCCCATGCATCACTTTTTTGGCACGAATGATTTCGCCACCAAATGCTTGACCAATGGCCTGATGTCCTAAGCACACCCCTAATAATGGAATTTTTCCAGCAAAATGCTGAATGGCTGGAATAGAAATTCCTGCTTCCGAGGGTGAGCATGGGCCAGGGCCAATCACAAGATACTTAGGTTGCCATCGCTCAATATCTTCCAATGTCACGGCATCATTACGTACTACTTTTACTTCTTGATTTAACTCGCCAAAATACTGGACGATGTTGTAGGTAAAAGAGTCATAGTTGTCGATCATTAAAAGCATGAGCTTAACCTATTGAAATTTATGCACATAAATGTGCTTGAAAAGTCCTGTGGTATTCGTGCAATTACATTATAAAGCTATAAGTAAATTATTTTTCTCATTCAATGACTTGAATGGAGGCACAAAACCGAAATTATCATAGCAAAAAATACACAGCTAGGGCGTGACATTTTTTCGCGTGTCTAAAAATTACAATGGGTTTTGTTACTAACAGATATAGAGTTTATGAATATCTTAGATTCAAATCCTAACGAGAAACCTCGTGGACTATGTGTAAATATCATGAAGCATGCACATTCAAGGAATATAAAAGAATATCTTCTGATGTTGTGAGCTAAAAACTCCCCAAATATCACCAAAACAGAGCATTTTTATTTGCTTAGTCACATCTGAGATTTCGGCTTTATATCAGTTTGAATGGTGAGGTTTTAACTTTTTATAAAATTAAATAAAAACAGTTGATTACGTGCTTTATATTTGGTTTTAGGTATATCGCCCGCCGTGATATAAGGTATTGAGGTCAAATCATGGCGAAAATAGCAGCTTTAACAGTGCTCTAATTTATAAGAAATGAGTGGAAATTGCACAGTGAAATTTAAAAATGCACCATTATGATCCACACTCAAAATCTTTTAGATTAAATGTGAAGAAGCATGCTTGAATATGGTGCATTTACTTTTTAGCTCAGTATAATAGAGCCAAAGCAAACAGCTTAAAACTGTTATTCTGATAATGAATTCAATATTTTAGCTAAGCTTTTTAAAGTTGGTACGGTAATTGCTTTAGAACAACCAACTACTAACACGCACTAAAGAGTGCAACAAAAATTCATCGGAGCAAAATGAGCATGGCGAACAAGGTCCTACAACTCATCCAAGAAAGTGGCGCAAAATGGGTCGATTTCCGTTTTACGGATACTAAGGGTAAAGAACAACACGTAACTTACCCAGCAGATACTATCGACGAAGATACTTTTGAAGACGGTAAAATGTTTGATGGTTCTTCTATTGCTGGTTGGAAAGGCATTGAAGCATCTGACATGATCTTACGTCCAGATGCTGCAACTGGTTTTATCGACCCGTTCTTCGCTGAGCCGACAGTAGTTGTTACTTGTGACGTTATTGAGCCATCAACAGGTCAAGGTTATGACCGTGACCCACGTTCGATTGCTCGCCGTGCTGAAGAATACCTAAAATCGACAGGTATTGGTGATACTGCATTCTTTGGTCCAGAACCAGAATTCTTCGTATTTGACGAAGTGAAATGGGAAATTGATATGTCTGGCGCGCGCCATACATTGATTGCTGAAGAAGCTGCTTGGTCAACAAACAAAGACTACGAAGGCGGAAACTCTGGTCACCGTCCACGTGTTAAAGGTGGTTACTTCCCAGTTCCTCCAGTTGATTCTTCACATGACATGCGTGCTGATATGTGTGCGCGTATTGAAGACATCATGGGCCCAGGTCGTGTAGAAGTACATCACCACGAAGTAGCATCTTGCCAATTAGAAATTGGTGTAAGCTTCAACACAATGGTTCGTAAAGCTGACGAAGTACAACAGTTCAAATATGCTGTTTGGAACGTTGCGCACCAATATGCAAAAACTGCGACTTTCATGCCTAAGCCAATGGTTGGTGATAACGGTTCTGGTATGCACGTTCATATGTCAATCTCTAAAGATGGCAAGAACTTGTTTGCTGGTGATGAATACGCTGGTTTGTCAGAAATGGCGCTTTACTTCATTGGTGGTGTAATCAAACACGCTCGTGCATTGAACGCAATTACGAATCCATCTACAAACTCGTACAAGCGTTTAGTTCCGCACTTCGAAGCACCGATTATGTTGGCTTACTCAGCACGTAACCGTTCTGCTTCTATCCGTATTCCTTACGTTTCTAGCCCGAAAGGCAAACGTATCGAAGCTCGCTTCCCAGATCCAATGATGAACCCGTACTTAGGTTTCGCTGCATTGTTAATGGCGGGTCTTGATGGTATCCAAAACAAGATTCACCCAGGTGAAGCAGCTGACAAAAACTTATACGACCTTCCTCCTGAAGAAGAAGCGAAAATCCCTACAGTTGCGCACAGCCTAGATATGGCTCTTGAAGCGCTTCAAGCGGATCATGAGTTCCTTCTTAAAGGTGGTGTATTCACTAAAGAAATGCTTGATGCATATATCGAACTTAAAACTGAAGAAGTACGTCGCTTGAACACGACAACTCACCCAGTTGAATTTGATATGTACTACAGCTTGTAATTCTGAACTGAATTTCACTGCAAAAAACCCGCGCTAGTCGCGGGTTTTTTTGTATCATCTGTTTAACTTGAAAAAAATTGATGAGAGCAATGGCACAGCGTAAGAAGCACACCAGTTTTTATCCTTGGATTGACCCTAAAGATCACGACAAAGGCTTTAAGCTAAATTTTTCGATGGTGACTTATATCGAAGTTGGTCGCACCTCTGAAGGCTACAAGCAGGCAGAATTTGTTGCATTGAAAAGCCCAGAATTAGCACTGGATTATGATTATCCTCAAAGTTTTTACTTGAGTGCTGAAGGTTTTATTTTGGTAAAAACTCCGCAAGGTAAATTTGAAACCATTGCAAAAACAGATAATTGCTAAAGATTGATCTTGCAATTGAATACATTCTTCATAACTCAAAAAGCGTTTAAGCGCACAGTAAATCAATGGTACAGGTAGGCTTATGCAGCAGATTCCAGCTGAACTGAAAACATGGTTATATGCTTCAGGTTCACTTACTCAGCAACTGACGGATTTGGCTGATGGGGCGTTTAGGGTTCAACCGACCAAAGAACATTTTCAGCGTCTTCAGTTCATCGATGCAAAATGGATGGGCATGCCGTTTCAGCATACGTCATGGGTGCGAGAAAGTTTTTTATATGGCAGTGATGCAGAGCCTTGGGTCAAAGCCAAAAGCATTTTCCCGATCTTAAGTTTGCAAGGCCGTGCACGGCTTTTTAAACATATTGGTAAAAAACCGATTGGCTGGTTCTTGTTTCAGCGCACCAATCCAGCATGTGAACGTCGTGTGATTTGGCTAGAAGATGGCTGGACTAGGCAGAGCTGTTATACTTGGCACGGCTGCAAGTTTATTGTTCAAGAAACTTTTTTAGTGAGTTTTGAGCAATTTTTGCAAAAGCAGAATTCAGCATTTGAAGGACAGTCATGACAACTGCGCATCAAATTACTTGGCGTGAACGTTTAGAAGCCTATTATTACTTATGTCGTTTTGATAAGCCTGTTGGCACAGAATTGGTGTTCTGGCCTACCATGTGGGCACTGTGGATTGCTGCAGAGGGCATACCGCCAATTGGTATTCTGATTCCGATGGTACTTGGCACGATATTTATGCGTGCAGCTGGGTGTGCAATTAATGATTTTGCTGATCGTAAGGTCGATGCGCATGTAGAGCGCACTAAAACGAGGCCTTTAGCAACAGGGATTATCACGGCCAAAGAAGCCATTTATGTGTTTCTAGCTCTAGTCTTTGCTAGTGCTTGTATGTTGTTGTTTCTACCGATTGAAACGTTTTATTGTGCTTTAGGTGGGCTTTTTCTCGCATTTATATATCCTTTCATGAAGCGCTATACTCATTTGCCTCAGGTTGTTTTAGGCATGGCTTTTTCGTGGGGAATTCCGATGTCATTTACGGTCATGGGTAAGCCATTAGATTTAACCTGTTGGTTGCTGTATTTTGGCAATCTGGCTTGGACTGTGGCGTATGATACTCAATATGCGATTACCGACCGTGAATATGATTTAAAAATTGGGGTGAAATCAACCGCTATTTTATTCGGTCGTTTTGATATTCAAATCATTGCACTTTTACAGGCGATGAGTGTGCTATTGATTGGCGTGGCGTTTTATCGTGAAGATTTATTGATATCATTTGGTTTAATCGCATTGCTGGTTGTTGTTGCTGATTTTATTTATCAATGGTCAAAAACTAAAGACAGAGATCCACAGCGTTGTTTTTGGGCATTTCGTCACAATCGTTGGGTGGGCTTGATTATTTTTGTAGGAATCTTTTTAGAATTAATTATTTAAATTGATTAATTGATTGAAAAGCGTTCTATACAGGGCGCTTTTTTTATGTCTTAATAAAACGGCATGTAGTGTCATGTTTAAAAAAATAACGAATAAAAGGATATTTTATGAAACGCTCGAAAATAGCATTAGCCCTTACAGTTGCTGTTTCAATGCTGTCTTTAACTGCCTGTAATGACGATGATGATTCGCCCGCTTCAAGTCAACAACAAACCTACGTTTCTGAAAGTGTCTATTCTGAAGATACATTAGCTACGGCTGCTTCGATTAAAGTAATGACGTATAACATGGAAAATGTTCAAGGTCAGACCGCAAAAGCAACGGCGCTGGTAATGTTCCCTAAAGTGGCGCAACCTGCAGATGGTTATCGCGTAGTGGTGTGGGAGCACGGTACAGTGGGTGTGGGGGATGACTGTGCACCAAGTAATAATGTGATTCATCCGCGTTTTAAAATTTTAGCAGATAGTCTACTGGCTGCTGGCTATGTGGTTGTTGCGCCAGATTATGAAGGTTTGGGTGCGCCGGGCATTCACCCTTATTTGAATCTATCTAGTGCTGCTAAGTCAGCGCTTTCTGCTGTTCAAGCGGCAAAAGATCATTATGGTAAGCAGTTGAATGGTGCGTGGATGTCAGCAGGACAATCCCAAGGTGGGCATGCCTCGTTAGCGACTGCAGAATATGCAAATACAGATGCAACCTATAAAGGTGCTGTGGCAGGTGCACCAGCTTCGAGTTTGGGTAAAATTATTCTTGAAGTTGCTCCTGCTGCATTGGCCGACATTGAAGCACGTGAAACGGCAGCTAATGTCCCTCTAGCATATCGAACATCGGTGGATACTTATGCAACCCTATTGGCTTATGCTGCATTAACAGGGGTTGGGATTAAAGCCTATGAGCCACGATTTAATTATCAGGACATTTTCCAATCACGTGCCAAATCTTTGGCTGAGTTTGCAGAAGGTTCAACAGGGGATAATGGCCTGTGTTTAGACAATGATAGTGACCCAAGTTTAAGCTTAATTAATAAATTTAAAGACGATATTATTCAGTTTATGACAGCAAACCCTGATAAAAAAGTCATGGATTATCCAGGTTTAGATACTAGTGTGTTTGCAACCAATGAAACCGTAAAAAACTTCTTAATCAGTAGTCAGCCTGGGACTAAACGAATTGATAAACCAGTCTATGTAATACAAGGCACAGCAGATACAAATGTACCCTATCCAATTACCCAAGCTTTGGTTGCAAACTTGAAAACATTGGGTTCACCAAATGTGACACTTGATCCAGTTATAGGTGCATCTCATACCCAAGCCATAGTTTGTCGGAATAAGGAGGCTGTAGACTTTATTCAGACCTACATGTCTGCGGGTACGGGTATTGTTTTAACTGATGAACAAAAAGATGCCAGCACCAATGAAAACTGTACAGGTAAAGCACCGACATAAAATTAACCATTTAAACTGAAGACAGAGCCTCATGATTGAGGCTCTTTTTTTGTTATAGTATTGGCCCATCAAAATCTAGATATTGGAAATAGGCTGGTTATGACGAAATCAACTCAAAAACTAACGCCGAAAGTGATGTTTTTGGCGAGTCTTGGTATTGTGATTCCATTGCTTATTTTAGGGATTGCTTTTTTAGCGGTAAAAAGCGATGCAAAAAACCAAGCGGAATATCAGCGTATTAAGGAAGAACAACAACGTATTCAAGAAAAACTGGCTGCCGAAAAGCAATTCACACAGCAGGAAGCGAGTAGCGCGGTCTCAAAATAATTCAAGCACGCATTGCAGGGGTGATACCAATGTGTTTGTGCAGTTGGCGAATGCTTGGAATTTCTGTAAAACGCAGAACGATGTAACCTGCTTCATTTAGCATGGCATCACGTTCTGCATCTTCTTGTTCTTTGCCGAGGTGTGAGGGGTCGTCAAGTTCAATAATGACGATAACCTCTAATTGCTCATTTAATAAAACAAAGTCGGTGACTTTACGATTAAATTTGGCCCGTATTTTATAGTGGTTGCTTGTGATGAGTGAGCTAAAGGAAACTTGGGCTAAAACATGGTGACGTGGAAAAGCTTCTTTTAAGCGAATAAACATTTTACGTTCAAACGGGGTAATGACGTGTTTGGCATAAAACTTTTGCTTACGACGAAACAGATCAGGGCAAACCATCATCAATAAGATGAGTGTTGCTAAACAACCGATAATAAAAAAGATGATTTGACTCAGATCGAACACTATATTTTCTTGTGCAAAGAAAAAACCCACTCAAATGGAGTGGGTTTTTAGAATTTTGGCTCTCCAACCTGGGCTCGAACCAGGGACCTGCGGATTAACAGTCCGTCGCTCTACCGACTGAGCTATTGGAGAATCTGCACGCATTCTATGTGGCAAAGCTCAAAGGGTCAAGTCTTTGGCCTGATATTTTTTATAATTTGCTTTAAATGATTTAAAAATAAACGGTTTAGCTTTTATTAGTGCGATTTGATTCAGTCTTTTTGGTTTTACATGGAGAGATTTGGGAGATTAAACCTGAGAAGGGCCTGTATGGAAAGCTGCTTTGGAGTAATTTTAGAATAGTGATTTTATTTATGGGTGAATGTCATCTTTATAGATAGAAAAAAGCCCAAGTCATAATGCTTGGGCTTTTTTAAATTTGGCTCTCCAACCTGGGCTCGAACCAGGGACCTGCGGATTAACAGTCCGTCGC